>Ga0315294_10000215_pt1 | contig 62645 bp, 101 predicted proteins | sample YL17G13_40_MG_FD_203626 | JGI IMG/M metagenome (GOLD analysis project Ga0315294, IMG submission 203626) | Sediment microbial communities from Yellowstone Lake, YNP, Wyoming, USA - YL17G13_40 | ecosystem: Environmental > Aquatic > Freshwater > Lake > Sediment | place: USA: Wyoming | collected... | reverse complement strand
ATCTCCTTTTCATCCAGAGTTTCCCTCATTTCGATAAGCCCATCGAGGAGTAGACTTAAGGCAAGTATTTTGCCCCAAGTAATTTTTATAAATGGCATTATAACCTCCTTGTAAGAAAAAAGGGTGGGAAGTTAAAGACTTCCCACCCCGCCCACATGGTTTCCGTATGCTACTTTGCAGATTTCGATGGCTTTTTCAATCATCGTGTTTAAAGATAAAAGAACGGCTGGTGTTGATCCAACCATCTTAACCTTTTCTTCGTATCGTTCCTCGTCGAGCGGAAAGTAAATCAGATCCGGATCAAAATCTTTTCCCCAATCTATTAACCATAAATGGTTAGTTGGGAAGAGATCTCGATCGTAAAGGGTCGATTTTAAGAGATATGCCGGGAGTTTCGTTTGAATCCAGTTATAGGCCATTATGGCGCCACTTATTGGCATTAGATCTCCTCCATCAACGGTTTTGCATCGCGCCTTAAGATAGAGAAAGCCGATCAGCGCATAACCATTAAAAACTCTCCGTCGATAGGAATTTTCCTCCCTTCCTTCAAGGATATTTCGCCAGTAATTAAACTGTCTCCGCGATATCCCGATTATTTTTAACGCTCGACCGGTTTTGATGTTGAGTTTTTCGAGATTTGCGATCATTTCTTCGATGCCCATTGGAACCTCCTGGTAATAAAAAAGCGCGGCAGTGATTGGGATCCAATTCGCCGGGGGTAGACGCAATGTCATTTAGCCCGTGCAAAATCAATCACTGCCGCAATAGACTGGATCTAAAGCAGGGGAGTTCGTTTGATTGTGACCTGCACCGCCATGGCAACTCCTGGATCCAGTCAATAAAAAACCGGGCCTGCTGAAAAGGGGAGTATGAGGATCGCATCCAGGAGGCTTTCCGCATACAAAGGCAGGCCCGGTTTAATTTGGTTCGCCGGTGAGGGAGCGACCCTCCAGAGCATTCTGCGAATCAAAGAATGATGCTGTCTCAGCAGACAGGCCGGCGCATTTTGGAATTACGATATCGGCGCGGTGCCATAGAGAAGTTCAAGTTCTTCATGCGTGAATCGCTCCCCGCACCGGGAACATGAATAAGTGCATTGCTCGTGGCCGATATTTACCTTTAAGATCTGGCAGGTTCCATCCTCCGCCAGGCATTTCGGACAATTCTCTTCATCAAAGGAACCCGGCATTCATGCCTCCTTGTTGTCAAGAAAAAAATGCGCCGGATCTTCTTTCCCGGCCATCGAAAACTGCGTTTTTTATTTGCGGTCAAAAAAAACTGGCCGGATTTTGAATTCCCGGCCAGTTTGGACGCTGGTTTAACCCAGATCCGGCATGACTTTGACGAGGCATCCACACTCGTGGACGAGGTTGAGAACCTGGTTGAAATTGCCCTTGAAGTTGAACGTCCCTTTCGGTTGTCCGCTTTTTGATGGCATGGCCATCGCCGGAAGGATGGGTTCGATCCCGGTCAAATCCTTGCAGATTTTCCGGAATAATCCCTGCGCGGATGTCGCGGAGATCGTGTGGATATCCCCATCGGCAGTGATGGAATAACCGATGGTCAGTTCCTTCTCTGACTTCTTCGCACTGCCATTCGTATCCCACGAATTGATCGACTGAATCCGAGCCTTCAGGGATTCCAGGGTTTTCAACGAATCCTTGAGGGATTCGATTTCCTTGGGATCTCCGTTCTTTCCCATCTTCGACAGACGGGATTTCTGGAGTTCGATGATTGTTTCCTTTGGCATTTAAGCCTCCTTGTAAAAAAATGGCGGATTGTCAAATCCATCACAATCCGCTTTCCTGTATATCTATATATCAATTTTACTATGCTTCTATATAGATATTATAAAATGTTTTCTATCCCCTATGGGATATGGCCTTATCTATAATCCCACGATTGGGGATATTATATAGCTATTTTTTCTATTCTTCCATAGTGATATTGTAAAACATTTTTGATCCACCCTGGGATTGGGACTTGTAGTTAATCCAATGCTGGAATTCTAAAGGATTTCGAATTCGCGTTTTTTGCCATTTTTCTATATTAAAATAATAAAACGATATCCATCCTTAATGGGATTATATAGAATTTAGAATTATAAAAAAAGGAAAGGAAAGAAAGGATTAAATAGTTTTGGATAGTTCAATAAGCCAATCTTCGTCGGCATCGGCGTGCTCGAGTTTCCCGCTTCTCTTCAATTCTTCCCGAATCTTATTCATTTTGGCCTTACGGTAGACGTCGAACGTACCGATATACGCTTCGGATTTCCTTGCTTCCTCGGCTTCCTTATCTCGTGGAATCTGGGCTTCCTGCATCAATTTCCGGAGTTTATCCATATCCTGCAGCATCAGTGTGAGCTCCGTTACATCGAATTTTTGGATGATCGGCTGCCAGTCCGGTGGATAAGGCAGAATCTCACCCGGCTTCAAGCGGTATCGTTCCGGTAGAGTCTCGCCGGTCAGGGTGTCCTTAACGTAGCCTTCCTTCGGATCATAGTTTTTAACCGCTTGGAGAAGGAGGTAGACCGCCGCGTAATTATCTTCAAAGAAGATCCGATCGATTCGCATAAACCACTCCGCATCCGCCGGCCGCAGGATCTTCTTGATCGCCGTGATCAGCGTTTCGTAGCGATACATCTTCAGCCATGAGATCTCGCCGGGCGCGGTTTCGCGCTCTTCCTTCGGGGAGGTCGGCAGTTGGCTTAAATTCCATTCGTTATTGAACCAGCGCGAGATCTGGGAAATATGCATCTTATACCATTGCGAGTAGCGGGGTAGAAGCTTGATTGCCTTGAACCATTCCGGATCCACCCGGATCGTGTCCGGTTCGCCGGTATGCGGGTTGCGCCGGGGTATTTCCTTGATCCATCCCAAACGACCCCACTTAACCCACAGGGATGCGTAATACTGGTATTCCAGGGCCGAGGTCGGAAAGGCCAGCTGATACCGCTGCGGTTTTACCGTCCATTCCCTGCCCAGAATCTTGCCTTTTTTGGTCTTGAATTTGCTGAATTCGGCAGATTGTCGATCGCCGTCCTTCGTTTCGTAATAGACGACCTTCGGGTCCGCGGTCGGGCCGAGGATCTGGACCGGTTCCTTGCCTAAAAACGCGGCTAATGGCAAATAGGAAGGGGTAGTGAACCACCAGGAGACGACCGCTTCCGAGGGCGCTTTGATACTATACGCCCGGACTTCCGGGTAGATGATATACAGCGATTGGATATCCTGCGGACTGCCCTTGGCTTGGGTAAAATCGATCAGCCGCCGATTCAACCGGATGGCGCCTTTTTCTTTTTCCGGGATCAGATTTTGGTTATAGCGCTGCATCTTATCTTCCAGGTTGACGATCAGTCGTTCCAATTCTTTGATCTTCGCACTTTTCTTTTCCGGTTCGTCGAATCGCCGCAGGATCTCGATATCGGATAGAAATTCAGAACGCTTCAATTCCATCTTATTGACGACTTCCTTCATTTTATCCAGCATCAAAAGCTCGTAGTCCTTTTCCGCTTCCAGCATCGCCAGAAATTCCTCGTACTCCCCTTTGGTAAGCAGCGTCAGGAGCCGGGATTGATAGGAATTGACTGCATAAAGCCATTCATCACGGCCGGGCTTCAGGATGCCGTAGTGCCGGACTTTAACCGAGGAGATCCCGGCCTGAGTGACCGGATCTTTCTTGTAAAGTTCGCGCATCAAATCGCGGAGTTCGTGTTCGACCGCCTTTTCCGGACCCGAGGACAGACCGAGGTAGAGCCGCAGGATGAAGATAAAGTCCTTCAGCCAGGGGATCTGTCTTGACCGCTGCATTATATAATGGATCGTGGCCCGCCGGGTATCGGAAGAGAAGGCTTCGATGGCCTGGACTTTTTCATCAATCTGTTTTTCCACCCCGGGTCGGATCCGGGTCAGCCGCTCGATCCGTTCCTTCTGCCAGGGTTTTTTGCGTTTGACGATTTTCAAGGCATCCAGCTGCTTGTCCAGGTTGGTTAAACGGTTCCGCAGCGCGCGGATCTCGCGATCGTAAAAGGAGGCGATGATATTTTTAAGAAATTCCTCGATCTCGTTCTTGATTTTGGTATTTACGGCCAAGCGTCTTTGTTCCAGTTTGGGGTCGATCGCTACCGATTGCTGTTGTTTAAGCCGGTATTCGGCCTGAAACGTGATCGCATCGCGCGGGTTATAGGTTGTTTCCTCGGCGGTTTCACGGAAAACGATCAGCGAGCGTTTGGTTTCCGGGTCCAGTTCCAAACCGCGCTGGACGGTCGTATAGGCTTTGCCGGCTTCGTCTTTGGACGATTCCTCCGGCGTCATGCCGTAGATCGGCGAGAAGATCAGGAGATTTTCCCCGGCCTCCTGGATTTCCGATACCGCTTCGGCGCGGCGCATCAAGAGACCGAAGAGCGACAGGATGAAAAGATCTTCGGGATAGGATTTCAAAATCCGTTTATGGAATTCCAGCGCGGCGGGTTCGGGTTGCTCCCGGAGGATCTGATATTCGGTTTTCCCCTTAACCGACCGGACCCGGTAAGTGGTTTTATACATCAGCCAGTTGAGACCCTCGCGGATCAGGTCCAGCTTGATCTTCTCCGTTTCCGCCTTCGGCGCGGTCGGCAGCGGTTCCTTCTTTTCCGGAGATTTGAATTGGTAGCGGGAAAGCGCTTTACCTTTGATCTTGCCGATTGGGGTTGCGCGCTGGACGAAGTACTCGGGTTCGAATAAGGGAACCGTTGGGGTCGACTCGGGTTGGGTGGGAATGGCCTCCGGAATCGTCGGGATCACTTCAGGTTGCGTTGGGATCGTCTTTTTTGTCATTGCCAGCCAGCGCTCACGCAGGGCTTTACGTTGTTTTTTCTCAAGTAGATCCGCTTTGAGAAAAGTGTGCGGGCGTTCCTTCATTTCATCCGGTCGGTTCGGCATGGTTAGACCTTATGGGCTATGCGGCCTTCGGAAATTCTTACCCAACCGACCTTTTCATAATCCATGAGCGCGGCCTCTTGGTTTGGATAGTTGTGCCAGCCTTTTGGGATCTTACCGCCGGTCTTAAAATTGTATTCAGTGCATTTGCCGATGCGATCGATGTAGACCATCCGACCGCCTCTCCCGTGCTTGTTGCGCATCCAAACAACCGGTGGGGTCTTCCCGGACGTGCCGGATGGAATTTGAGAATTGATTCGGCCTTCGGAAATCTTTTCCCAACCATCTTTTTTATATTGTTTAATGGCATCTTCGAGGGATGGATATGAGTACCAAATTCCCGTTTTGTTACCGGTGACTAAGTCGTATTCAGTGGCTTTTCCGATCCGGTCGATATGGACCATGAGCTGTTCTTTTTTATGGCGCATCCAAACGGTTGGCTTAATCTTTTTCGGCGCGGAGGTTTCATCGTCGACATCGCCAAAAGCGGTGGCAATCGCTTCTTCCTCCTCTGGCGACAGATCCGCCATGCCTTCCGTCTCGGTTTCCTTTTTCATCTTGTCCGGTCGCCGGAAGAGCGATTCGTCCTGATAGTTGATTGCAGCCAGCCGTTCCTTGATCATCGGCTTGGCCAGGGAATAGATCTCATTTTCGATAATCAGCTTTTCGTGGGTCGGTTCGCCCTTGACCCAGAGCCCGGTGATCGACCAGTCCGGAGGCAACAATCGGAACATCACGTCGCGCAAACGAACGGCAAACTGTCCCGGTTCGTCCTTGATATACCATTCCCGCAGCATTGAGCGTTCCTGGATGACATCTTTGGTCGGGATCTGTTCGATATATTTAATCACTTCGGGCGTTAGTTTCATCTTCTTGCTCAGCGGCAGCAACCGTAAAAGCGCATTATGGATATTCCCGATCAGCTTGGCCGCCGGCTGCGCGCCGGATTCATCGTAACCCAACGAAACCTTAAAAGGCTCCATGATCCACGATGCGCCCTTGGGTACCGGCAGCTGGCCTTCCAGGACCACGACGTAATGCCGGGTCGTCCGTTTGAAGTAGGTCAGCTTGATCTCCGGGACCGGCATCGATGGCCGGATCACGATGAAAGATATCGGTTTCAGGATATCCTTGAATTTTTCCTGCTGCAGGATCCGGGCGACGGCCGCCTTAATTTCCTTTTCGAATTCCGGTTCCTTTTTCTTCGCTTCGGTGATGCCAAGCCTGGAGAGTTTCTTCTGGACCGCGTCCAGCTCCTTACGAAAGAGCTTAAGGGTGTTTTGGATCCGATCGGTCTCGATCTGGTCTTTGGTAACCTTCAACCGTTTTTCCGCATCGGCGATATCCTTCAAAATATATCCCTCGCTCTTGCGGAGGTCGTCGACCTCGTCGCCGGTTCCGCTTGCGGCTCGATCGAGCGGCTTTAACGAAATTATCTCCCAATCATAGTAATTGGCTTGTAAGAATTCATTGGCTTTTTCCATGGCTTCCGCATATCCGCCAACCACATCGAGAATTTCCGTGATAATGTATTCAGGTTTTTTATCTCCGGTATAAGTCAGTTTCCATTTCCCGGTTGGTACTCTTCCGACTCCGGCGTCCGCCTTGGTCTCCGTGGCCATCTCTGGATCCCGGTTTGGATCGATAATTCCATCGTCAATCGACGAATACTCCTCTGCGGAGATATCCAATTCGCCCCCTACAGCCTCAAAATAGCCAGAATCGGCCTCAGGGAGGCATTCTTCAACCAAAATCTCCCCTTCGGCCTCGGTTGGGCTGTCCGATGCCTTTAACCACGCTTTATAGACGTCGTAGAAGCGTCCGGTGGCTTTGGCCTGCCCCTGGATCAATCTTTGCAGTTTCCCGGCCTTAAATAGGGCTTTCCGAAGGGCACAGGGGGACTTGGGGTCCAGGGGATGCCAGATACTGACCCGGGCCCGGTCCGAATACCGGCCCTGGGCGTCTTTCTCCCCGCCGAGGCCCAAAGTGACCAGATGGCCATCCATCCGGGAACGCCGGAACTCCTTGAAGCGCCGGTACTGTTCCTGGATCGGCACGAACCGCTGGCCGATATGCTTACCAATGATTTCCAAAGTGTATTTTTTAGGCATAAGGTCTCCTTTGTCAATGCCGGGTTTTGCCCGACGATAAAAAATACTTAAACCATATTCTACTTGGGATTCATCAGGATATAAATAAACGCCACCTTCCCAGTTTTCAGATTTCGCGATCTCGTTGGTTTTTTCCAGTGCCAAATCTTCGAGATAGTGATCAGCATCCTCCGATTTTTCTGCATCCGTAACTTCTTCGGCGGTAAAACAAGTGGCAACCCAATGTTCTAACTGAATTTCATAACCATGCCATTTTTTGGTATCGAAATCTATATCTGAATTAAGATATGCATTGCGGATTTGCTTTTGAATCTTGGTATTCATTTAAAAATCTCAACTTGTTGAAGAATTCTTAATGCCGTGATTCCGATCAGCTCGCCGTTCCAGGTTTGGATCTGCCCGTTTTCGAACCAAAAGACCAACGCCAAGTTGTTGTCGGTATCTTCCCGCAGACCGGGCCGAACGAAGATCTGATGGTGAAACCCGCACTGTTCGGCGCGTTTATAGTTAATAACCTGCTCAATCTCGCCGTCCAGCGTCGACACCACGCCGAACGTGAACCGCTGGCCTTGATAGACCCAGGCATCGACCTCGAATCCCCTGCGCTTCCGTTTACGAACTTCTTCTTTGGTCATTTTCATTCAATCTTCATTTTTGTTTTCATTATCGCCGGTCTTGTCCATTCGCGATTTAATAGATTCCACGCCCTTTTCTTGAATAAAAATGATTCGGTAAAATTATCGGATGCCATTCGGAATCTTTGACTGAAGGGCAAAAATCCCAAATTATAAACTTCTCGGCAACGCCATTCGGCATTATCTATCGTATCACCTTCATAACCGATTAAAACATAACAACGTAATTGATTACGATAAAAATGTGGGGTTAAAAGCGGGGCGATTCTTTTGATATTTTCTAATGCACTGATTGTATCGCAAGCAAACCATAATTCTTTTATTCGCAGTGAACGCAGGGCTTCGATATGCCAATCTTTTAATAAACGCGCGTCAAGGCCGCCCGGAAAACGGATCGCCTTTTGAGTTTTAAGCATTTCAAAAACCCTTTGGATATGCGATTTAGAGCAGGCCAATAAATTATTGTCCTGGATTTCGTTACCCGGTTGTATTTTTAATTCGCGGACATAACCCTCATGTTGAAAAACGAAACACCAGGGACATTTAAAAATACAACCCCTTGAAGTTATTGTTATTCCTTTGCGGATATATAGGCCGGGCGTAAATTCATCGCCGGGATCATTATACGCCGGACCGCCCAGTAATACCTTCCGGGCGTATGGCCGCCATGTCTCGGTTAAGTTTTCGGCTTGTGGTTTATCCCAAGTAAATACGCAAGACACATGAATTTCATCAAAATTTTTGGGCGTAAATAGATTGGGTGCACCAATAAAAGCAAGCGGATCATCCGGCGTTTGTGAATTGCGTTTAATAAATACTCGACCGATTTTCATTCAACCTTCGCAGTAACGATTCCTTTAACGTACATCCGGGAGTAGGCGGCCAGCATATAAGCTGAGATCCCGATCCGGTCCTGGAAATTCTCGACCGTGATCTTCTTTTTCATGCAGGCCAGGGCATAGGTATGCCGCAGCATCGTCGGCGTGACGTTCTTTTGGATCTTGGCCCGTTCCGCGACCCGGTCCAGGACTCGCCGCAGTTGCTTGGGATGGAAATCAATCCGTTCATTATGTTTGAAATAGAACTTAAAAAGGGTTACGGCCCGAGCGGAAAGCGGAATCTCCCTGGTCTCACCATTTTGCATCCGGAGGATCCGATTTGGAAAATCAAAAAATACCGGCTTGAGGGCGAGGAATTCCTGCACTCTCAAGCCGGTATCAAGGAGGCCAACGATGGCCAGGCGTTCCAGTTCTCCCCGACAGGATGACACCAACTGGATCGCTTCGGTAGAAAGGAGATAGCCGCGTTTAAGGTTATAGCTCATTGAAGTGTGATTGCGGCATAGAAAACGTGCGTATCCCCTCGCTGTTCGCCGAAGGGTGTTGGGGATATTGGCATCTGTAGTTGCCTGCCTGCATCGATCGTTCAACCAAGGGGAGAAATCGCCGGTGGGCCAGTGAGGGGTCGGCGCTTCCGTTGTTTTGGCTTAAGCCATAAATCATTGTGAAGATCCTTTATCGACTCTGGGTAGCGAGTAAACATAGTTTGCTTTGGTTCGCCAGAATCGTTCGCATTTTGGGCACCGAACTTGCGAATAATCGGATGTATTACGGTGATAACCATTAAAGGCCGAGTAGCCACACATAAACTGAGTTATATACATATTCCCTTTACTCACCGAATTTTACCCAATTTACCCGTTGACCATCTTTTATGAGCAGATGTTTGATCCAGTCGGGGGTAGCCATTTATCTCCGTTGTAAAAGTATTTCATAATTAATGGCATTTGTATTGTCGCCATCATTAAGTATTGCTAAATTCCATCTTCCAGTATAAGGTAATTTTATTCGAACATCATGAGATCTTCGTTCTCGCATTTGACCATAGAAGTAGTATTCATCATCGTTTTCAAAATTTTCGATATTGTCTTCATTGATCAATACAACGCTTATAGGATATTCGGCATTAACAATATAATGAATTTCTAATCTATAATTAGACAAAACTGTAAATTCGATAATTTGATACTCATGGGGCTCTAAATGGAACAGACTCATTTCTTCTCCTTCCCCTTCGTTATCTGCTCGTCTATCTTTCCTTGTTTCTTCTTTTCCGTCTTTCTTAATTTCTGACTTTCTTCCTGTTGATTCTGGTTTTCGTTGTTGAATTGCTTGTTTACTCCCATGATGGTTTATTATACTCATAATTTCCCCTTTATGTCAATACCCCAAAATGATGGCAAAAAATAGTAAATTTTCGGTGAGTAAAGGGAATATATATACTGAGTTATTACCCAGTTTTTCTTTCGATTGGCGAACGATCCACTGCAGACACAACCCCGTTTATAGGCCGTCGGTATCGGGCTCATTTTCTCTTTTCCTTTTTGATCGGGATAAACGTGATTTTCAAGTTCATTCCCATTGAACGCGCGAGAGACAATAGATCCTTCACCTTTACCCTCCCTGCCTTCTTTACCGATGCATCAAATTCCCATCGGGGATATTTTGTCGTTATCATACCAACCTCGCCAGGTTCCGCTTCCTCCGAATATCGTAGCGAGTCTGGAGAATTTTGGCCAGATCCAAAACCTGTTCCATTGTTGGTTCCTCGATCTGGTGTTTCTTGGAATCCGCGCCGATCGCGATAAAGGTCGGTTTGATATTATCAATCAGCTCGATAAATGGCTCACGGTCGAACTGCATTATGGGTTCGATGGTCACGAAGAACTGCCATTTAAGACTTTGCTCAGTAGCGTATTTCTTAACCTGGATCATCCCGGCGACCCGGGAACGAATGCTTGGCGCCATTGATACCTTCTCCACCAGATCCTGCCGATTCGTTTCGATCGTGGTACCGAGGATCGCATTGACCGGTAGATGCATGACAAACTTTATATAGCGTTCCGGGTTTTTGGTTTGAAAGAGATAGGTATTCTCTGGGTATTTGAGGCAGTTCTCCAAAACTGCTTCGACATAACGCTCCGGGATGAGCGTGGAAAACATATCGCCCTGGTGACCGATGAAGATGATTTTCTTTTTGCCGTAGTTGGTAAGGGGACAATGCAGCTCCGCCACATCCATTTTTTTCAACCCGCCGGGTTGCGAAAGAATATAGCAGTACCGGCAGCGATGCGGACAGCCAGTAATCGGTGAATCGACGTGGGTGACAAAATCGTACATATTGCCGTGCGCTCTATTCATTATTACCTCTCCGTGCATTTTTTCATAATAGCCAAGAAAAGAAGTATCAAACACACCAACCAGGTTAAAATTTCTAACCAAGGAAGGTTTTTTAACCAGGTTGTGATCATTTTCATTCTATCCTCGGAACGCCAGTTGGATCTCCGTCTCGCTCATTCCGCCGGCAATATCTTTGGCTTGAAGCCGACCCTGGTGGCTGAAACACCGCGGACAGCGCAGGGATATGTAGTCGACCCCGCCCTGTTTATAATGACCATTATCAAAATTTGCCAGGGTACCCCGATAAGTGCATTTGGCGATATTGACGCAGTTTGTTGACGTCTTGGCGAGTTGCTTCTTGACCTCGGCGAAGTCCGGCGACGGGTTTCTCGTCAGCACGGGTTCTTCATTCATTCTTTTTCTCATAGTTTCCTCCTTCATCGTGAAGCCGGTTTCCGTTTTTGAGCCCCTTCGGGATTTTCGATCTGGCGTAAGCAATCACTCTCCGGTTCGGTTTTCACTAAACCTGGAATATCTCGCTTAGAAGTAAGAATCAGGATCAGGATGGAGATACTGACAAGAAAAGTGAAGAAAAACATACCCCAAATGATGCAGGAAACGTAAAAAAGCCATCCTGGAACCCAAAAACTGCCGTTTTGCTGGGAAATGCCAAAAAGGCTCATAAAACCCCCATATTTGCCCACAGGATCGCTTTACAGGGGCTTTGGGGAGGTAGGTATATATCTATGGTCACCCATTTTCTCCCTTAATCCAGCATCTTCCGGATCGATTCCACGACCTCGACCTGCAGTTTGACGATAAGTTTCTCGGCCAGAGCGCTGATCTTGTCAAAAGTCGCCTGATCAATATGCCCGGCATCGTTTTTAATGATCAGATCCGAATCAAAGATGATCATCGATGCCTTCTTGATGAGATTTTCTTTTATATTATCAGGCATTGAGAGGATGCTTGTCCTGATCCTGAAGATAATCGATCCTCTGGGCCGTATGGCGCAGATTTTTAACTTGGGAGACCAGTCCTTTCATCGATATGTTCTTTTTCCGCATTAGAATTACCAGGGTCGCGCCAAGAATCTCAATCGGATCGATATCTTCATCGCTTAAAACCGCGATCACGTTCGTGATCTCTTTTAGGAGTTTATTCTGCGCTTGGCGTTTGGTTTTATGTTTTTTCACCCTTATCCTCCATTGTAACTACAGCAGGCCCAATTAAGCCGGCTTCATTGGGGAAATAGTCGTTGAGTTCCCTCCCGGCAGCCACTTCCTCGATGAACTTGCCAAGTATCGCGGCCTCCTTGAAAAATATGCAGTATTCACCGATTGAACCTGGTTTATCAAAACCCATCGGTCCATAAAAAATACCGATCGGCGGTCCTTGAGGCTTTATCATGTTTGTAAATCCATCAACCAGGGCTTGGATTGTTTCTTCCGGCAGGGAATCGCCCAGTGTCTTATTGACATTCTTAAACATCTCATAGATCGGGTTGCCTTCCTTGCTGACATCGGGCTTGAGGAGGTCATTTAGATCCTGGATCTCCTCGCGCCGGACACTCACGCTGACCAAAAAACCATTAGCGACCGGCCGGATGTTGGCGCTGCCTGTGCCTTTAATTGAGTATTTCATCAATCCTCCTTCCCTGCATTATCAATCAAGAAAATTGGGAATGGTGTGGAATCGTTTTCGACCTTGAACGTCTTGAACGTCGTAGTATCGGTCAGGAATGGCAGGCCGGTCGGATAATCCATCTTGATATGAAACGTATGCTCGGTTTTAAAGTTGTTGGGAACGATGATCTTGAACGTGCAGCCATCTAAAAGCATTATTAAACCGATCACAAGTGCAAGCCAACCTCCGACAATAACGAAGTACCATATAAACCGTTTTAGAAATGCCTTCCATTTCATCCATCCTCCTTTTAGTCACCTACAAAATCTGGATCAAAGCCAGTTCTATCCTCTTCTTTGAGCCAACCTTCACATTTGCATCCTGGTATTGTGCATATCCCGACCGCATTATGTTCAATATCCAGATGCCCGCAACGATTGCAGAGTTCGTAATCAAGCACCGGCAACCTCCTTTTCTTCTAAATTCTGGATCTGAATTATTTTTAGCGTTCCGTTGGGCGAGTTTATATAAGAAACCGCGCCGCGGAGATGGCATTTGGCGAGTTCGATACAAGATTTAAGTTCGGCTTCGTTATCGAAGTTTGATATCCCAACATCGACCTTGAAGCTCACGACCCTGAGGTTGGCTACTTTTATCGGGTTTTCCATTTTTACCTCCCCCTATAATTTTTGAAAATTCTACGAATTAATATCCAAAAAGCTGGACTCACGAAAAGTAAGATAATACACACCAGGATGAAACCGAGTATCTTCATTACCACTTCTCCTGAAATCCAGTTAAAATTTGTTGGACATAAAATCCTTTATTTATAAATTTTGAAGGCACAATTTGATTAAGTTTTATTTTAACTACAACTCTCGCATCTATTGGTACTACTATAATTTTTCCGTGCTGAGAACTCATATTTGTTGAATTCCAAAAGAGGGTTTTTCTTATTAAATCGTTTTTAGTATTTTTAGGATGCTCTTCGGGATTTAATAATTGTTTTTTGTTATCAATAAGTAAAGATAGGGTTCCATTTTGTTTTATCCAATTAGTAAATTCTTCCGCGAGTTTTATTCTTGTATCAACGAGGGATGGCTTGATTCTTTTTGAAAGTATTATTCTGGTTTCTATACTTTTTATTATTCGATTCATATTACCACTTCTCCTGGAACTCTTTACGGACGTCTTCGGGAAATAAATTCAAGTAGATCGCGGTCGTTCCGATATTGTCGTGGCCGAGGATCATTTGGATTGCCCGGACGGATAATCCCTTTCGGTTGCAGTTGCAGGCAAATGTATGCCGGAGTACGTGCGGCGTGGTCCGGCGAGTGATGTTCGCACGATTGGCGATCCGCAAGACGATCCGTTCCACGGTTCGCACCCCGAATGGAATTTTATCGTTGATCGTAAACCAGGTAGTAAAGATAGATCGCGCCCGATCGGAAAGCGGGATTGATCGCTTCTTGGTTGACTTTCCAAATGGCCCGCCCTTACCATCCACGACCACGAACCGTTCCTGCCACCGGAAGTTCTGCGGTGTAAGGGCGCAGAACTCGCCAACCCGGAGTCCGGTCTCAAGCAAACCATAGACTACAAGTTTTTCCTGGCCGGTTTGACAGGCATTGATCATCCGATCGGTTTCATCGGCGGTCAGCGGTTCCCGTTTAAAGATATAGGCCATAAGGTTCTCCTTTTGGTCTATTATACTAAAATAAAAGTCGCTTGTCAAGGGGTAATCGACATAATGTCGTTTTCCTTCCAAATGGGTATAAAGCAAACATTTGATATTATGATTGAAAAGCCGGCCATTATCGGCATCAGAATAATACGATCGGACGGCCAATGACGATAGTGTGGACGGAAAGCGACAGGCCAGCTCGGTCATTTTATCCTGCCCTGGCGGTTAAAAACCAAGAGACCAAAGGGATTTTGTTTCCATAGCCACTCCAGCGCCTTCGGATTATGTTGCGGTAAGCACTCCGTGCCGATCGACCACTGGAAAGGATAAACGATCACCGCATATTCGGCGACCCGTAGGCACTCGCTGAGCGCCGTGGCCGGATCCTCCAGATGCTCAAAGACGTGGCTGGAAAAGACCGCGCCGAATTGGTCATCCGCGAACATATTGAGGTTATGGATATCACCCTCGACCTCCAGCGGGCATTTCCCGGCCGGTTTCAGATCCAAGGTTACATCGCCGCAGGAATGCTTGCCGTTTGGATTGCCAATAACCAATAACAACTTCCCAGTTTGATCCGCGTACATCCGGGCCAGGGCGAAGCCTTTAGTTCTCAGGTTGTTGGCGACATATTGATGTAAAATGGTATACCCGGCGACCACGCCACCGGTAATCGCGATAACTTTTTTCATTTGGGATCCTCCCAGGGACCGGGATCTTCCTCGTAGTCCCTTTCAAATTCAATATCCTGAAGGATGATGGTCATTTTGCCATTGGATATTCGATAGGTTTTAAACCCCACTCCAAAAAAAACTCTTATGAGATAAAATCGTTCGCCAGTTTTTTTCTTCTTGAAGATCTGGCCGGAGTAGTGTTCGCCGTTAAAGGTATCAATCCTCATTTTCCAATTCCGAAGATAACGAGGAGGTCCGTGATCTTGGCGTAGCCGAAAACGGCGACCGTGGTTATCGCCATCAGCACAAAGGTCATCAGTTTATATTTTTCGGTCTTGATCCCCCACCATCGGAAAGCAAACATCCCCTCGAAAAAAATCAGGGCGACCACGATTAGCCCCCATAAGCGGAGATCCACATTGTTATTGACTCCCACTATCGCCAACCCGGAAGTCTCGCCGTATAGAAGAAATGGTAGTGCAATGCGGGCCTTTCCCTGGGACTCATCAAATTTTTCCCGCAAGTAGACCCGATCTTCGATTCGGGAAACCACCCATCCCTCCAGGTTAAGGGTATCCTTAAAATAAAGGATCTTGGTCCAACGAACTTCATTCGGGAATGCCTTGTTAAGCATTATCATTACCGAATCCCCGCCATATAGGGTGTCGATCGGGTTTCCGTATATCATTTGCCATTGAAGCAAACCCTTCATTTCACTATGGGGTTCGGAATCATAGATGATCATCGTGTCTACGTCAATGTAAGCGACCTTAAGTCTCGGCAACTCTTGCGCGGTTGCTACCTTGAATACCAAAATCATTAAAAGGATAAAAACCAGAATGAGAATAAATAAATATCTCTTTTTACCCATCGTTTCCTCCTTAAATCGTCCGCGGGATAATTGTTAGCGGATCCCGGTCTTCCCCGTTTACCCGGGTCCGAAGATGCAGATGAGCACCCTGGGATTTTCCGGTATTGCCGACCAGGGCCACGACATCCCCTTTCTTACCGGTTTGACCAACCCGGAGATTGGGTGGAGCATAAAGATGCACATAGGAAGCCATCACGCCGTCCGGATGTTGCAGCCGAAGATAATTACCGGAGATGTTGATGCCAGTCAACGTGCCATTCCATTTATGGGCTTCCAGAACCGTCCAGTCGGCGATCGCCCGGACCGGCGTCTTGAGGACCGCCGAAATATCGATGCCATAATGAAATTCGGTTTTGGATTTATTGAAGGGATCGGGACGATTCCCATAATATGATGAGATAGAATAGATCTGGTCGAATGGCCAGCGGAAATTATCGGGTTTCGGTGGTCCGTAAGGAACTCGCGGACCGGTTTTCGGTAGTGTCTCCGTAAAGGTTTTGGAAAAAAGCAAAGTTACCAGGCCGGCGACACCGATGCCGGCCAGGATCTGCCAGGGTTTGATCCGGGGAAAGATCATCGTTTCCGTCGACCATTCTTTCCATTGCTTTTAACGATCGCCAACTGAACGTCAGATAAGGATTTAACTATCGTAGCCGTGCAGTTGGTTGCCACGTCTTTCAATTCGTTATGTTCTTCGCGCTGGTAGCGGTGGCCTTCGTTATTCTGCCGGAAGGACTCCTGGATCGTTTTGTTTTCCTCGGAGATTGTATTGGCCAGCGATTTGATCGAGGTATCGAGAAGCTTCTGGAAGTTCTCGCGTTCGATCTTACTATCTTTGACCAGTGACTTATTCGAGTTAATTAAATAGAGAACAACCAAAACCACCAGGATCAAGACGACCGCGACCGCGCTCAATTCGGCGATGGATTTGGCGGCAGTGAATTCGGACATAAACCACCATCTAACCAGCGCCCTATTTGTTGCCACCCTTCTGGGCGTTGAACCAGTCGACAACTCCTTTGGCATTATTGACACCGGCTAAGATCGCATTCAGCCATCCCTGCACGCCGCCGGGATTCGTTTGTTTCTGGGCGAGCCATTGCTGGTAAAGTGTGGCAATTTCAGCGGGGGTGAGGGTCGTTTTACCGGATGTCGTCTCACCATTCTTTTTCCTGAGCAGGAAAATTGCGGCGACGACGCCACCCACGACCAGAGTGCCCAAACCCAAATAAATAATCCCAGACGGATTTTGTTTGATTCTTCGTTTTTTCATTGCACGGCCTCCTTTGATTTGTTTGTCAATTCCAAATTCGACATCGGAAATTTGATATTTATATCCTCTTGGAAGTTTGCCGATTTTCCATAGGATCCCGCTTTTCATACCGATGCCCAGGTTATTGTTCTCCTCATCAATTTCGGCCATTTTAAGTTCGGCTTCATCCGAACCGAGGTCGTCATAATCTACAACTTCATAGGTCCAGTCTTTAGGTAGACCACGGACGGTGGAGACAATTCCACGCCAGATTTTGATATGGATTATACGATGTTTTTTCATCCCGGCCTCCTTTAGACGGAGTATTTTAGATAACCGCTGAAGACCCAGCCAATCTCCTTATCCGGTCCATAAACGCCCTGGCCGTAGAACTTCCGGGTATAGATTTGACCCCAGGTATTGCCAGCGGTATCCTTTTGGCTAACCTTGACAATACAGTTACCACCAGCCAGTTGTTTGATCGGTGGTTCAAAGTTCACGCCAGGACCACTACGGACGTTGATCGATGATCCAGGGGTCACGAGGGATAGAATGGAATAGGATTTCCCGATAGCCAGACTTTTATCGCCCATCAGTGGCACCGGCGTATTTGGAGCAACCGACGTGACTGAAAAAGGAGTCGCAGCCGACTCCGGCTCCGTTTTTGGCTTAAGGATGAACTTTTTGACGAGGAAGAATCCGCCCACGCCCAGGGCTGCGAAGATCCCAACGGTTAGCAGAGCTGAACCCGGGTTGGCGCTGATGTCCTCGGCGATGTCGAGGATCTGTTCACGAATGGGATGGATCTTATGCTTTTTAGTTTTTCTCATCGAATGGCCTCCTTTAACAAGTTTCGAGACTGAAGATCCAAAACCACTACTGCCCTCAACGTAAGGCCGGTTCTTTTCATCGAACGCCACGGAAAGACCATCAAAAAAGATTTCTCCGTGCGCGGCGATATCCGAGACTGACCATTTACCAACTCCTTCATAATAAATCTCGGCGCCAGTGGCAACCACCCGATCGCCTTCTTTAAGATATTTTCGATTTTCTGCCATTACTACCTCCTCCTCATCCCTTGTTGCAGCCATAACGCAGTCTTCATCTGGTTGAGTTCTTCCGGTCGTAACCGACAGATATAATCGTCCGGATATTTAACGATCAGTTCGGCTTCCTCAAAAGCAACAGTGTCGCTCGGAACCAAACTCCATTTCTTTATTTCGTGACTATATGAATCAAAAACTAAAATAAAAGTTAGTTTCATCCGAAGATCTCCTTGGAAGCGTAGTAGATCCCGCCTTTGCCGAATAAACGCCGGAGATAATGGATGGTGTCGGACGGCAGGGCTTTCTTTTCAACCAGGGCTTGCCAATCCGAAGTCCCGGCTTTCTTTACCGCGTTATCCACGCCACCCGGGCCGCAGTTATACGCGGCGACGGCCAGATGCCATTCACTATATTTCTTGAAGTTCGCGGCCAGAATCGATGTTCCCTTTTGGATATTGAGATCCGGCTTCAGGAGATCCCGCGGATCGCCCGTATAATGCCAGTTCATAATCTGCATCAGGCCATAAGATACGCCGGTATCTCCCGGCTGGACCACACAGGCCATGCCAGAACACCGCGTGCCGGACGGTTCATGCCGTCCGACGTTTGGATCGCCGCCGGACTCGTAAGCGATGACCGCGCCGATGATCGACTTCGGCACGTTGTTTGATGTCGACCACTTGTTGATCAGATCTCCGAAGTTGGTTTTGATCTTGGTCAGGACCTTTTTTGGATCTCCCCAACCCGTGAGATCCGCCACAATCCGCAGGATTTCCTCGCGGATCTCCGGGACGGTTGTCGCTACGATACCCACGGCTCCTCCAATCGCAATGCCGATTGCTGCCGGTTTATGTTCCATAACCCACCTCCAAAATCTATCATAAAAAGGCATTAAATCTTTTCCCAGAAATAATAGGTTGGGGCAACCATTTCGTCCTTGACCAATTCAAAGCTGAACGACGCCAGTTTGAAACCAACGGGGATAATTTCCGTTTTGGGAACCGATGTCACGCCGGGGATAACTTTGCGGAGAAACGTCGAGCCCACGGGTAGCTGGTCGAGCGCAAAGGCAATCCGTTCTTCGTCAAGCGGTACTTTATAGATCTTTGTTAAAGCAAACGTCACGATCGTGCCTAATCCCAAGCCAACTAAAATTCCGGTCAGGGTTTTCATTGTAAACCTCCTTCAAGGATCAATTTCTTGCCGGGTACAATCAATGTTTTAGTAACCGAATCGGCATATTCGATGACAATGCCGCGTAATATGTTTTGGCTTCGATAATCCTTCGCAACATTGCACCGATTCCATAGCACGGACGCAACCAAATGGATTTGTGTCTTACATAGCGAGAGCTCCCGGCGCTGTAGGGCCATTATCGAATCCTGACAAGTGTTTTTCCCGGTATCATTAAAGGTATATTCAATCCGTGGATGCTGAGAAAGACGGTAGACGCAGACACCGAGGATGATGTTGGAGATGAGCAGGATACTGAGAAGAACGATCGACAGAATTTTAAACATTCTCCACCCGGTCGATTTCCGCTTCAACGAGATCCAGAACGGCTTCGGGAATCTCTTCGGTTTTGGAAGAAGGGATCAATTTGGCTTTGATGTTGGCTCCGATTTCACCATAATTTTCGGGAACATATTTACCTAACAAGTCCCTTGCGATTATTAACCGATGATAAATGGATTTAAGAACCCTTTTTGTTTCCACGAAAATCCGGGCTTCTTGAAAAACAGCCTCCAATGATGTGACTGATTCCTCAACCTCATTCCACGCGGCATTGATATCCTCCGCGGTATAGATCATTTCCTTATCGACGCCAAAATGTTTTCCTTTTTTCGTGAGCTCGCCGTAGAGTTCATTCAGCGAGATGATCTCCAGATTGCCATCGCCGGCATCGATCTCAACCCCATCTTTAAAAACATTGGTGACGATCGCTTTCTTTCCGTGGTAGTCAACCGGGGTGCCGATATCAATATGTTTCAACTCGTGCCCGGTTCTTTTTTTGGTAACCTTTTTATCTATCATCACCACCTCCTCGCCCGTCGTTTGGCCGTGCTTGCCCTCGAAGATGATATCCGTTCGGATTTTATCGAGATCAGTTATGGAGAGCAACTCAAATATATAATCGATCCGGAGTTTATCCGGCCCCATCTTCCGGCAGAAGTATTTGATTCCACCATCCTTGGTCGTAGCCGGAACCGATTCGCATTGCCAGCCATACCCACCGGCCTGGTTCTTTCCTTGCTGGATCTCGACGATTCCTTCCGCATAACTGAGATTCATCGATTTGCGAAGGGTTGGTTTCTTTTCGTCCTGGCGCCGGCGGAGGATAATATAAGTCCAATTCTTTTTCTTGTCCCGCTCGCCGACCTCTTTCTTATATTCGTTCTCCATCGCGATCAGCCGGGTATAATAATCCGGGATCTCGCGCAGATGATCCTCCGCGATCTGCCGGGCCAATTTGGGATCCGAAGTATGTTCCTTCTCAACCTCAATACCCATCCGCAACTGCGCCGGATCATATTCGGCCAGCGGTGGTTTGGAAGGTAGCGCAATCTCACGCGGCTTCTTGATCGCTATCACCTTCGGTCCCTTTGCTTTAACCAGCTTACCTTTGACCTTCGGCATTGATTATTTCTCCACGAGTTTCACCGAGAAGTATTTGCTGAGCGCCGCGATGATGCCGGTCGCTTTGCCTTTCTTTTTGGGATCGCCGGTTTGGAAGATGGGCTTCAAAGGGATCTTCTTCGGAAGCCAACCGCTGGAATGGATCATCTGTTGGATGGTCGGCGGCAACTGGTCGGTTATGTCGATCACGATGTTGCCTTTAGTGATGATCCGGTTCACCCGCCACCAGGCCAGGACCGCCGCACCGGCGATGATCGTGAGCACGCTGCCGAGGAAGATCGCCGGTTTGTTGATCCGCATCGGATTCGCCAGGTATTTTCTCATTCGTATCCTCCGTTTATTTTTTTCCTATCTGCCTACCCTGGGGGGCATCCCCGCCCGGTCTCCCTCATTGTAGGGGGTTCTAGCCAATCGGTTAGTAGTATCCAAGAGGAGTTTGTAGATCGCCCAATGCCACATTGCACGTCGGACATTATCTACCGAGCCCGTGGTTCCGGGATAATCATCTGGATCTACGCTTGGTGAAATATACATCGGAGCCCCGGAATTGAATTTCAGATCCAGAATTTCATTCTTAACCGATTCGTAATAAAGGTTGAGGGCGGCAATGACGTCGTTATTCCATCTTCCGAGATACAAACCGGAGGAGAATCCTGCTGCCTCCAATTTCATTTGGAGTCCCGTGATCATTTCCGCTGTTACTTTATCGGGATAAACCGAGGCAATGGGTGGCGGAGACCAGGGTGTAGCGGGATATGGGTACCCGACATCGGAAATATACCGCTCGATAAAAGCATTGACCGAAATCGTTTTTGAGAAAATGTAATCGGGTGTAAACGGGATGGCTTCACGGATGGTTATGCCAAGCGATGGTAAAGTTTGTCGCCAGTCCGTTTCACCATACGTTGGATTTTCTATGTCGAGTTTTTCTAAAGCCGTTTTGGTTTGCTGTGTGTATTCCCCGTTGAAAGGACCGATGTATTTTCCCTGACCATCCAGGTTCTTTTGGAGCTGATAGACCGCACCCTTATTTGATTTAAATGTATCGCGGATATTGTAACCGAGAATCCGGTCTTTTATATTGGAATAGCTCGCAAAACCTGGAACATCAAGAACGGAAACTGCGCCGCCAGTGTAAATTTCGCGTTCCGGTGGACCCGGGGTAACAACCGGGGCTAATCCTTGTTGCCCGCCAGGCTGCAGGGTGGGAAGTCCTTGTTGCGGTGTACCGGGAACTTTTCCGCCGCCAGCAATCGTGGTCTTCTTAAAGAACAGCAGATATGCACCGCCGCCGAGTACACCGACAATCGGAATGGCGAGCCACCAGAACTTCTTGATGAAAGCCGGGTTTAATTTAATCCTTTTTTTCTGCATCGTTACCTCCTTAATAAGCCGTATTGACGAAGATCCAGTAAGTTTTGTTGGTATTGCCGGCTTCCAACACCGTACCTAATCCACAGCCGGGAACGGTCGGGGTAAGATTGACATCCGCATAACCCGGCGTGGCTGACGTCTGCAGATAATAACCGGGCAGGACCAAACCGGAAGCGCCCGTGACTTTACAGGGTGTAAGCCCCTGAATCATTATGGCAACCAAAGAGTTTGTTTGCGATACTGCCTGCACGACTCCGGCAACCCGTTGACTGGAAGCCGTATCGACGACGGTGACGGAAAAATAAGGAACCGCATTGATGCGGATCGTGTCCTGGGTCGCGTGGCGAACCCGCAGGCTGTCCAGTTTCCGATAGTAGTAAGGGGCAAAGGCTAAAGCATTGAGACCGTTGAGAACCAGCGAGGAAGTCCGCGCCGTACCGATCGTATCCTTTCCGTAAACATTTAAAGTACAAGCGCTGGCCGTTCCCACAACCTCGGCATAGATATTCCACCACCGAACTGTCTTTAGGGAATCACCAACCGTCATTGAGGCATTACCGTTAACCTTTGCGCTGTCGATAAGTGTTCTCCGTTGATCCCAGACCACGACCGAATACTGCGACAGCGTATCGCCGCGACCATTGAATGCCCAGATGATCTTGGGCGCATTCCAGGTATAAGCATAGTTTCCCACGCTGGAAATCCATCCGGCATTGTTGATCACGGGCTGGCCGACTTTCGTACCGCCCTGCGCCAGGATCAGAACCGGCGCGAGTAAAAGTGCGAAGATTAGGATTTTTTTCATTGTCTCATCTCCTTGTTAAACTGGTTGATACGTCGGTGCCGACGGGTAGTGTATTCTTCCCCTGACAATTAGCGGTGTTCCAGGGGAAGGGAGAACCGGCGTCGTTGTCGGTGACGTACTTTTCTTTTTTAGAATTCCAAAGAGTTTAGTTTTGAATGCGAAGTATCCCAGCACACCAAAGATCGGAATCCCGACCGCGTAAGTCACCGGGGATACAAGGAACCCCGGATTGCTGACAAACCGCCCGTGGCGGTTGCGTTTTCGATGTTTCATTTTATAACCTCCTGGGTTAATGAAAGAATTGATGGTTTGACTGATATTTATTCTTAAAAACCTCGCAACTTGGCAAACCGATTTCAGAAAATACTCATCGTGTGTGAGTTCGTGAAGTGTATCATCCAACTCCTCGCCTGGCATCGCTCGATTCTCAAGATCGATAATCTGCCCGGTAATCTCATCCAGAAGTTCCAAAAGTTTCTTTTCATTTTTCGTCTTTGGTTGGATATTCTCGATGAATTTTTCTTGGATAATCCGGGCGTACTTTTCCGATTCTTCGACATCCCAGTGCCAAACCGCAGCGATGAATTTTTTAAAGAGTTCCTTCATTATTAACCTCCTGTCGGAATGATAAACCAAAGCGTTCCCGCTTCAGTCATCGTTCCCTGTAAAGATGAATAACGATAGCCAGCTGGGAGTTGAGCCAGTGGGGTTGGCATCGCGTTACCCAAACCCCAGAATTTCGAGCCAACCGGAAGAAATTTAAGGATCCGCTGGATTGCCTCACTTTGCGAAGCTGGCGCTGGTTTTGGTTTAACTTTTCCTTTGATGATGAAGTAGGTTAGGATTCCGGCTCCCAAGACAAGCGGTGTAATAATCCAAACCGGACTTATACCGGGGTTTTTGATAAACCGATCTATTCCCGAACCAACTTTTTTATTATAGTCGGATTGGAGAAAATCGTTGATAGATCGCCAGCCGGAATCGATCATACTTTCGCGGATCGCATCGCCACGATTTGATAAAAAATCCGATGCTTGTTTTCGTGTCAATTTCAATTTATAAACTTTCCGTGCTTCATTAACCACATCGTCGGGTATAAAACTAACCGATATATCCATTAGAACCTCCCGCGGATCTTCCGGACAAACGCATCGACGCCGGAACTGACATCTCGTGCTAAATCACCAGGCCAAAAATGCTTAAAACGGGCTACAATTTCCTTTCTTGCCTTAAGCCACATCTTACGAATATGAATTGGTGCACGATCCATCTGATAATCAATAGCCTCTATTTCACGACCCAAATTAAGTGCTTTATCAATCTGTTGCATCCATGTTTTGTCCTTCATTTTTTGCCTCCGCGTTTATTTAAATAGGGCATCAGCTGCAGTTTTCCGGAAGGCCAACGCCAGGAAACAGTTACCATTTTCTTTCTCATCGCAACCTTCGGATCCGGTTAACAAAGGCATCCACGCCATCTCCGACAGGCAATCGAGCCAGAAATCTTTCCTGAGCAAGATATTCATCCCGAGTGATGTTTCCTTCGTTGAGTTGAGCCGTATTTCGGATATGTTCAAGCATCGCATCGACGTCGTCACCATCAAAAGGTTCATTTGATGGAACTTTTAACATTCGCTTATATTGGTGAATGATGGATGAAACTTCCTTCAAAAAATAAGTTTTCATTTTTTACCTCCGTGTTTCTGCAGATAGGGCATCAAGCGCAGTTTCGTCGCGGTGATCGCTTCGTCGCCGATATCCGATAGGATCGCCCGGCGTCCGGTCGTAAGCGCCGCTTCCCCGGTCGATCCGGATCCACAGAAGCAATCGCAGACAATCCCCTTGGGCGGACAATAACAGGATACCAGGGCCTTCATCAGCGGGACCGGCTTGGCTGTGAAGTAGGCATACTTCCGTTCGGTCGGGGTATACCAAAGATTGGTTAGAATCGACGTCGCGGATTCCTCTTTCTTCCCAATTAAATGTTTGGGAATGAGCGGCGTTAGGAATGGTTTGGCGGCGACCGCGTTCTCGTAGAGATTCTTTTTCTTTGAAAACACCGCAATCGGGTACATACAGTTGTAGACCTTCCGGCCCGTATTCAAGCGGAACTGCGCACCGCGTGACGGATAATAATGGTGGATCGTGATCCGCCAATGGTAAGTCGACGGAATCTGCGGCCAGAGGTTGAAAAGGCTGGCGTCATTCAGAAACATCGCCACGACCCCGGTATCCGTCATCTTATCGTAGATCGCTTTTAACAACTCTACCATATATGGAATGAAGGACTGCGGGGAAATCAGGATGAAGGGCGACATATCCCGGTAAAAATTATCCCGGCCTTTGGGATCTTCCTTTTTCGATTTACCGATCCGCAACTGTCCGGCCATAAATTGCTTGGGGTTCGAACCAAAGGGCGGATCGATGCAAAAAAGATCGACCTTATCCTTCAAATCGCTCTTGACAAACTCCAGGGCATCTTTTTGGTAGAGCCGAAGCCGCCAGGGAGCTTTGCGTTGCGGCTTCATCGGATGCCTTCAATGATCACATCGGGTTTATGTTCAAAGTCTTTTTCGATTGATTCCCCTTCGCCGGAAGTAATCCGCGTCGTGTCGCTCTTATCCTCAAACGGTTCCTCGATGCCCAGAATATAGATCATACCGCTCATGATCACGCGGACCGGCATCGGGAAAAGATTATATCCGGTAAAAATGTAATTGGGGAATTCAAGAAAGATATGGTCGTCGAACTCCATCGGGTTTACCATTTGACAAAGATATTCATCATTGAACGCGCCGTTCGGCACCTGGGCGACTCCGATACCCGGCCAATCGGCCAGATTTTTATCATAGGGAAGTTTCAGACTGTTCCCGTTATAAATCCGGAAATTAGTCAGAGGTATATTGGCCAGTATGCTGGGAACCAAGATCGCGGTTGGAACCGAAAACTCCGGTGCAATCACCGCGAACTGATCGACCCGGACAAAACCCCGTTCCGGTTGATTGAATACCAGATACTTATCGGTATTGTTAAGGACGACCAAATCCCGGTCAATGCGAAAGTGTTTTATGGTCAGTAATTCGCCAGAAGTTAATTTTCTCATCGGTCCTCCTTAAATTTTCGCCCGAATATCAAAGATCAAGACGTTATTATCATTATCGGCCTGGATGGTCACGTGCGTTCCTTTCGGAATTTTATCGTAGATCCCCGCGCCGGTCGTGTCAATAAAAATGATATCCGTGGAAATCAAAACCGCGCCGTTATATTCCCGAACGGTCAGGTTGACGTTACCGGCGTTCGTTTTGGCAACGACATGGAGATAGGAGTAAGCGACGAAAATGAGGTATTCTTTGGCAATATCTATCGCCGGGATCGTATGACGCCAGGTGTAGTACATTATTCCTCCTTCCGCTTCTTCTTGTTTTGGAAGTAAGCCAGGGCTTTCTTCTCGAGCTCGTCGCTGGGATCAAAGTCGATGCCGTTCACGATATACAGCCAGCGGGCCGCGAACATCAAAAGGAAATAAGGACCGAGGACCTTGAACGCCAGTCCCATTATCCCGCGGCCCGTGCGATCCGCGAACTCGATAAATTCCTGGACTTGACTTTTCATAGCCACCCCTTAATAAACGAAGTCCTGATCCGATTCCTGCTGGTCGCGGGTCCGGGGTGTCGGAGTATTCGGAGGCGGAATTGGTTTCGGCCTTAGTGCCGAAATAACCCTGGACTGACCGGGTTTGACTCTCACGATTTTTTCCTGCGGTTCGGTATTTACATAAGGGATAACCAGCTCGCGCATCGGAATGCCGGCGATCTTCTCATACTCGATCAGCGTAAAAAGGTTTTGATAGACATCTAAAACGTCTTCAAGCGCAATCTTCAAGGTCTCGTTGCCCTCGACCCGGAACAGTTTGACGTTGAAGTCATTAACCCGGGCGCGATATGCGAGAAAGAGATCCGAGGTCATTGCCAGTGATCGGTTCCGATCCTCGTCGAACAGATACTTCTTGCCGATGATCTCCATAAAGCCGCGGACGGTTTCGGGTAGCGCCATATATTCTTCGTGCGCCATCCCCTGAACCTTCTCCGCCCACAGGAAACCATAAGAAAGGAGATTGTAAATATGAGGCACCTCGAGCCGCATCGAGGTCCAGCCAGTTGTTCTCGCGGGGAATTCCCACGCCCGGAGATAAATCATCGCCAGCGGTTTTTTCTGGATGGCGTTTTCATCCGGCACGTAATGGCCGTAGAAAACGAGATGGATATCATCCCGTTGGACGTTCTGATTGGTCCAGAACCGGGCCTTCGCGCCGCGCCACAGAATAATCGGATGCGTGAATTTGAAGCCGAAGGGCGCCGGCATCAAATTGGATCGCCGGTCGACCATCGCGAGTGGGATATCAAACCAAATCTGCTCGGTAAGTTCCAACTGCGCGATATCCTGGTTATATCTTCCACGCGTTGGATAATTCATATAATCAATGCCGATGCCGGTGGCGATAAAAGTGTGGGCGATGCGGGTTTCGATATTGTGTTGCAGTCGATATTGTTTCATTTTAGCACTCTCCTGCCGCAGCAGAATCTATGCTTTGCGGCTTTTGGTGGGCCGGACTTGGAGGATAGACGATGGAAGGCATCGTCCACCAATCAGCCCGGCCCACGATTGTGTCATTCTTTAAGCATATCTCCGGTTTCTCGGAATTACATCCGGAGCGGTTTCGGCTGGGCCGCGGTGAGCATCGTCATCTTCACCATGAAGGTGGAGGGAACGATCTTCGAGTCCAGGGTGAACGGCAGCCGGCAGCGAACCCAAACGTCATCGTCTTCCGAGACGTCGAGTTTCTTGGCTTCGATCATGTCCTTGAACACGAGGTAGCGTTCCATCTTCTTGACGGTGTAGTACTGAGTGGCCGCCGCGCCGACCTTGACCGGCCGGGTAACGACTTCGCCCATCAGTTCCGCACCCTTGTAGGTGAAGACGGGGTTCTTATTGACGACGACCTCGAACGTGGCGTGTTTCAGCGCGTTGATCGTGTAATTGAACGCACCGATCGGCGCACCGGCCGCTTTCGCGGCGTTGTTGATGTAGGGATAGAAGCCGAGCTTCACGCCCTGGATCGACATCCGGCGATGCATCTTCTCATCGTCGTAGTTGCCGAAGAGCCGGTTCGCATCCGGCCGCAGATCGAAGAACTGGATCGTCCGACCATCATAGGTCGTGAAGATGTCGTTGTAGGTCAGAATCGAGTAGAACGGCGTGGGTGTCTTCGCCGCGTACTTGTATCCGACCCCGCTCTGTCCGACATCGCCATCCAGCGTGTATTCCTCGCCCGTATCCGGATTGATTAACGTGGTCCGAGGCTGGCTGCCACGAGACGTGCCCTCCCCAGCGGGATAGATCTGTCCGCCCGGAATGTAGGGATTCACGGTGATGGACTGACCGGGAAGCCGGCGATCAGGCCGGACGAGCAGCGTGGTCTTCAGCGCGAAATCCGCCGGCAAGCCGGGGGTCTTCACGCCGGAGGCCGCATCGAGCGCGTTCATCAGCTCGAGATGACAGTAGATGTTGTCGATGCCCTTGGTCTCGATCTTACGACCTTCGACCAGGTCCTTAAAGACCGTGAACGCCGGGGCATGGAGACCGCCCACGACGAACGCCGAAGCGGCGTCATCGTAGAGATTGATCTCCGGGATCGATCCGATGTCGTCGACCTTGAAGTCGTAGATCGGATATTTATTCACGAGCAGGGACATCGTGCCCGAGAGCACGCGGTTGATGTTGTCGATGTACATATCGACACCCGCCATGCCGCGATCCTCTTCCCATTGTTCTGGCATACAATCGAGTTTCAGGCCGGTGATCCGGGCCGGGACCTCGATGTAGGGTTTCCGGTAGTTACCGAGAATTTCATCGGCATCCGGCTGGGCCACGAAGAAATTGATGCCCTGCTGGCTTGCCAAGTCGGCGGCTTCGATTATCGAATAGAACTGTTCAGGGTTCTGCAATTTCCCCTGCGCCCAGGCCGGATCAGAACGAACCGGCGCTAAAGGGGAGTAGGGCCTTTGAACAGCCTCTTCGGCAGTAGCCTTACGTGCGTATATCTTTCCGCCTTTGCGGTAGATTTCACCAACACTCATTAGTTACCTCCTGAGTTTGGGTTGCTATCTATGGTTTTAGATCCGCGAAATTGCGAACCCATTGTTAGACGTATTCCTCTTCGTTGTTCGGCGAGTAACCAGCGTCTTCCTGCAGCGCATCGGTCATCACCGGCAGATCCTCGGCGACGTCGCCCCGCGGCTCGAACTTTTCCAGCTCGCCGTAGAGTTTATCGCCTTGTTTCACGGTGTCGTAGAGCGCCGCGACATCGCCTTCGGAAAGTTCGATCTCGCTGACGCCGTCCGGGAACTGGACTTCGGCCAGGCCCAAAACATCTTCCTGGCGGCCCGTGATGTCCGGGTTGTCATTGACGTGAGAAGCGATTGCGGGTTTCTTTCCGAAGATCGGATTGATCCCGAAGATATTCGGGATCAATTTGAATCCAGCCGGCGAGACGTTGGAGAGCAGTTTCAAAAGCGTCACGCTCTGAATCGCGTTTTTGGTAATCTCAAACTTAAACGGGATGAACGTTTCCGCTCCCGCGTAGACCAAACCATCACCAACCAGCTCACGCACGAGGTTCCGTAACCAGGGAACCGGAATCAATTTAGTGATGATTTCGGCCAATTTATCCGAATAGTTCAGCGCCCAAGCGCCGGGGATAACCCCAACCGTCTGGGAGCCCATCTTCTTCAACATCCCCAGGACGTTCGGCATCCGGATTAGTGGGTTAAGCGCATCGGCTACGGCTTCGATATCGTCAAATTTCTCGATCGGCAGCTGCATCATATCTTCCGCTCCGAGGTTATCAAGAACATCGTAGCCTTGGCTGACTCCCGTCAACCGCTTGGAAGGTTTGAACCTTACATTCAGCGGTCGACCGAGCCCCTTGCGTTTCTTGGCCTTATGCTTTTTCACGGCCTTGGATTTGGTCTTCAGTTTCTTCGCCTTTTTCACGCGGACTTTCGGCGCGGTGGGAAAAGTTCCCGGATGGAACGCGGACTTGGCACCTTGCATCAATTTCGAAGCCGGACGACCTTTTCCGATCTTCCGTTTGCTCTTGGCCCGGATCGCATTCATCCGATCCCGGAGGAGACCCCGAATGGCCTGGATATTTCCCTTATACTTGCCGGGTTGGGAAACGCCCTTGACGGACTTACCTTCGTAAAGGGCTTTAGCCATCCCGCGCAGCATCCGGGGATCGAATCCGAGCGCGATCTTCATTTTCTTCGCAACCCCGTAGACCAAACCGGGTTTTAAGAACCGGACTTGATATCCGGCGCGTTTGCTACCGAGCTTCAGTTTCCCCGACTTCTGCCAGATATTTGGCGAAAGCGTCTTGAGCTGCTTGTTCATCGCTTCCGTGATCGCATAAGCCGATTTGCCCTGGTTCCGGCGTAAAAAGCTCTTGAACCAGTTGGTCTTATAAATCGATACGGAGGGGTTCGCCTGAATCTCGGCGATAAGCGGATTTTGCTTCATACTAACCTCCTTAGTTGATTTTTTTCCGCTGATAATTGCTGATACTCCACCCGAAGTTGGATAAAGACCCCGGTGTATTTTCCAAATCGTCGATGGATGGAGTCTTAGTTTGAACTTCTGTTCCAGGAGGACGTTCATTTCCTTCGGCGTCCGATTCTTATTCTCCTGGATATACTTCACCACCGGGGTTGTGATAACGGGTTTACGGGGATTCTCGATCGCATCCACAGATGCATCGACCTTTCCGAAACCCAGAACCGCGTAGATTCCGCGATCTTCGTTGAGCGCGGTCGCTTCTTCCTTCGGCGACCGGTCACGAACGATCCGGACTTCGATCTGATTGCCAACAACCGAAGTTTTAATGGGAGCGCGCAGGCTGCCGAACTTGCCTTTGGTATAGCGCACGGCATCCGGCGTTTTCCACTTCTTTTTGTCAAACCGCAGGGCGACAACTCGCGAGTTGGCGTCGCGGTGAACGGGCGTATCGACCGAGTGAATTACGGTCGAGGGATTTGCGACCACGGCTTGAATACCGGGTATTCTTTTCATCCTTCTATCCCCCTATCGGTCACTTTGAGACCTTTGCCCCACGCAAAAAATATCCGCTCACGGTCGCTGGGATCGACGACCAGGAGCAGCGGGGATTCCACAAAATGCACGAAGTCGACCAGGGTCTTGTCATCGCCTTTTTTGGCGAGGTAAGGGATCGCCAGGACGGGACCGATGAGCACGGCCACGATCTGCGCGCCCTTGTACTTCTTCGCCAGGTCGATCTCCTTTCCCTTGAAAAATATCTTCGGCAATTTAACCTCGGTCAGCAGCATCTTATCCGGTGGCCGCAAAGCGATTTCCGCATATTTCTGTTTCGCCTGTGCGATCTTATTCCGGATCTCTTTTTTGGAGAGTTCCTTGCTGATATAGATCCGCGGACCGAGTTTCTTGATCATTCTATTTTATCTCCGTTTCCGGTTCTTTCCCTTTTTTCGACCGCCGACCCGGGCCGCGATGGGCAGATACTTCTTGGCCACGCCCATCGTCAACCCATGGGTGATCTGTTTTCCGGTATCGCTCTTGAGAAACTTATAGACGATGAACCCGGCGAGCCCCACGATGCCGATGATGATGATTGGCATCCATTTAAAAATATCAAACGCGATCTTTGGAATCGTAGCCAGTTGAGCAATCGTTTTTCCGACTGAGTTTGCCAGGATGCCCTGCCACGATGCGTCAAAGGTATTCTGCTCGATGAGCGGCAGCTTGCTGCTGATGAGACCGAGGACGTATTTGATCCGCCCGATGCCGAGCGTTGTTTTGGCGAGCGCTTCCCATTTTTGGTTGAGATGGTAAAGCAGCTGGACCGCGGCGTAGACGAAATTCTTATCCAACCGGATAACCATCAGGCCCGTGATCGGATCCCAACGCCAGAACCGGTTGTTCATCTCGGCCAGAATTGCCTTGATTTCCGGGCGACCGTTCTCGCTCAGTTCTTTCAACCAACCGTAGTATTCCTTGTCACCGAATACTCCATCGATCGAAGAACTGACCTGCAGGTTAGCGGGAAGTTTTTTATACGCTTTATCCACTCCATCTTTGGCGACCAGTTCATCCGCTTTCTTTTGGCCGAAGTATTCCAGCAATTGCTGGTATTTTGACTTCGGCTGCGGTTCGACGTAAATCGGTTCGGGATAGAGATAAGCGTAAGGATCGTAGTAGGGATAATTACCGCCATAACCTCCGCCCCCGTGTCCACCGTGATGGCGACGACCGTGATGCCGGCCAACATCCGGTACCGCTTCCACGGGGATCTCGATATTCTGTAATTCCGGCAATGGTTTGACCAGCGGCTCCCGATTCCAGAACATCTGGCGACCGGTATTGGTATGTTCGATACGCAGGGTTCTAACGATCATCGACGCCTCCGCATGGGCATACTTCTGGAACGGATCTCGAAACCTCTTTTCTTTTCGTGTCTTTTGATGTCGCGCAATGCGCGGAGCCGCGCCATATACTGTTTGGCTTCCTTGCTGCCCTTAATGAGCTTGCCGACATCCGAAGCGACCGCACGCCGGGGTTGCTTGGTTAAAAGCACGATCGTGGTGATAAGAAGTACCGCGCCGCCGGCGGAAGCAACAATCCACCAGTTTTTGGCGAACCAATTACCCTTGACTTCTTCCAATGGTTCGTTCTGTTGGGCTTCCAAATTCGCCAGGGTGGCCTGAAATTCGGGGTCCTGCTGGGCTTGATTGTAAAGCGTTGCGGGATCGGTAGTCGGGTTGGCTTCCTTCTTCGCCAGCAAATTGGCAATAAGCGGCCAGAGAAAACTAATGATCGATACAATAATCATCAGCGGAAACCCGACATCGTGATCGGCCAGATCTGAAGCGTCAACAAAAGATTTGACTGACTGTTTCGTGGCTGCGGCCTGGAAGGTAGAATCATTGGCGATCGCTTTCATCGCTTCCGTTTTGGAAATCAGTTTTTTGCCGGTCCTCTTTTTATGCGCCAGGATCGCCCCGACGGCAAGTGGTACCAAGATTGGCGCCGCCAGAATATATGGCGCTTTGGTGATCACCTGGCCGGCAACTTTAATAATCTTGCCCGTTCCCTTGACGACTACCTTGCCACCGGCGATCGCGCCCTTCACGATCGTCCGGGGAACCCAGGTCACCACTTTAAAAGCACCCTTGGCAACATTCCCGATCGCTTTAAATAGATTCCAGTCGACGCCATTCTCGACCATATCGCAGTAGGCCGAGATGTTCTGCGGCGTGAGCTTGGAAGTTTGGGGACCGGAAAGATAAAAGTTCTGTTTCCCAAACTCCTTATTCGGCAGAAAGTTGAACGCCTCGTCACCATATTCCTCGAGCATCCGCATCGCTTCTTCCTGGCCGAAATGACTGACCAGCCGCTCAAACTCGCTGGAATCGTAGCCGACGATCGTCCCCGCGTAATAGGGATCGTAGCCGAAACGGTTGACTAACTCTTGATTGCGCCGAAACGTTGAATGTTTTACAGCTCCCATAAGACCTCCTTATTTCTCTTGCATTCGTCCTTATCGACCGGATCAGTTATATCTCCCACTTCATTGGCGACCTGCATAAACTGCGCGATCTTATGCGGGGAGAGTTTTTTGAAGTTCGGTTCTTGCAGCGCAACCTTGAGAACCGGTACGGCTCGGGGCGAGACTTGCCCGAATCCTAAAATTTTCGTGGATGGTTCCAACTGGATCCACTGGTCCGATTTATCGTCCAGAAACTCGACAAAAACGTGGTTGATCCCGGTCGCGCCGGATTTTTGGAACAGCGCACCGATGATGTTCACGTGATAGCCCATATTCGCCAAGCAGGAGGCCAGAAACAGCGTTTTGCCGTCACAGTCCTCCTGGACCTTGCGCCCATTCCTTAACTCCTGAATAATGAGCGCGGGTGAGAGAATCCGTTCGCCCAGCCGGGGATCCCGCCGGTACTCGATCTTGTTCTTGGCGACGTTAAAGATCTGCTCCGGCGTTTTATCCCGGCAAAATTCGTCGACGACCGGATGGAAGGCATAAAAAGCCGCCCGTTTGGCGAGAAACCGGATAAAATCCGCGTTCGTATCGCCGTGGTAAAGGATGATCCGGTCGTCCTGGTAAAGCTTTTCGACGCTCATCGTATTTGCCGATCCATCGGTTGCGGAAGAGTTTTCGGATGGTTGGGAAGCACCCGCTCGATCCGTTTCTTATGCGCCTGGAGCTGGGCCTTTGACGGGCGAAGCGCCGGCTTCGTCGTTTTGATTGTCAGCTTATGGGGCGATTTATTAAAGGCTTTCTGAGTCAAGCTGAAGCCCGCTTTGGTCACCTGCGCGTTCCGCTTCGTCCGCATCGGCGACGCCGCAAACAGAAAGACCACCAGGGTTAAAAGTAAAAAGAGTCGTTTCATCGCTACCTCCTTTAATGCAGATATAAAATCTTCCGAATAATTAAAGAAACAATGCCAAACCAGATCGTGCCGAAGAAAGAATAATAAGTATCCATCGGGTCCGGCGTTTTATCAAAGACCTGTTCCTTAACGATCGCCGCAAAAAGCAGGGCGAAAATGATTATGCCCTTCAACCACTCCCAAGGCACCAAAAAGATATTGAGCGCGGTTAGGATCCCCCAGACGAAGAAATGTTTGACCTTGTCCTGGGGCTCGCGGAATACAAAAACCGGCGCCAGGATCATCCGCAGCAGCATATAGCAAAAATCTTTTAAGGTTTTCATAATTCGCTCCTCATGGTTTCACGCACTTCGATCCAAAGACCGGCGTATCGATGTTCCAGACTGCACCGGATATCGTGCCGTTATTCGCATTACCACTTGAATCTCCGGCGACAGTGCCGGTATATTCGGAAAGCGGGAGCCAGAGTTTGAGGGAATCGGTAGAATATGGTCGTTCGGGATGGTTATAATTCCATTTAATTTCGGCGGTAGATAAAATACGATGATATAGCCGGACTCCTTTTATTTGTCCGTTGAAGTTTGTAATTCCAGAAGTGGAACCAACCGATAGAGCGACCGTATCCAAATATCCTATTCTGCGAGCCAGAGTTTCAACATTTGAGGTAATGCTATCGCCGTTTTTATAACCGATGGATAATGATGGCTTGAATGTAAACGCGAAGTGTGTCCAGTTCGGGAGTGTATAAGGCGCAGGTATTGAAATAGATGCACCATTAAATCCTCCTCCCACCGAATCCCACAACTGAATACCAACCCCACCGTATCTGATTATTCCCCTCCATCCCAAATTATAACTTGTATTATATTCACCGACTGTATAGTATCGTGCCGAACCGCCGAAGGCCACGTTTGTTTTTATCCAAAATTCGACTGTCATTGAATCCCTTATTTGAAACGAAGAGTTTGTGGGAACAGACAATGCAGTTGTGGACCCATTATATACCAGCGAACTCCCATGCCCCAGAAGCATCAAAATCAGTAAGAGGTTCATATTAGTTGCCTCCTGATTTGACGGGGGTATCGAAAGACCAGGTAGCACCAATGATTGAACCATTATTACCTGCACCGCTTGAATCCCCTGCCGTTGCACCAGTAAATTCATTCAATGTCCAATATCCTTTAAGAGAATCTGTGGAATATATCTTTTCTGGATGATTGTATAACCACAGCAGTTCTGTTGCAGACACTACTCGATGATAGTATTGAACGGAACGAATGTATCCATTAAAAAGCAAATCATGCCCAGAAGTAAATTGTCCAATGGCATAGTTTGTTCCATATGAACTTTTATATCCAGCTGTGCTATTTACCGTTAATTTTGCTATACCATCTACATATCCAATTGAAATAACACTGTCTGCATCTGGAATACGTTGTGTAATTGCCATCATTTGCCATTGATTTAATTTCAAATCATTCGTAGAGGAAAGTGTTATTCCAACTTGAGCACCTGCAGTATTAAGATAACTGACAAATAATTTCTGGTCATATACATCAAAATAAAAAGCCATGTCTCCAGAAGAAAAAACAAAGTAATGAGTAAGGGTATTCATCATCAACGGTTTTATCCAAGCAATAATTGTTTTCTGATTAAATTTTAATGAAGCAATGTTCCCAATCGTAATATAATCCCCATTTGCATCAAACAACAAACTGCTTCCATGCGGTGCTGAACCTTGAGCGAAGATCATCAGCGGGATTAAGAGGATTAGAAGTTTTTTCATTTTAGTTTTTATGGATATCCGCCCAACAGAGACTATCTCCGTTGGCATTGAGCCAGCGCTTGGATGAAAGCGGCTGGCCCATCTCGAGATAATGATTTGGAACGCTTTCGATAGCGAAGCAATCCGCTAATCCTACGGTTGCCGAAGTCACAAGAATTCGATTGCCGCCCTTGACCGGCTTTGAAACCTGGAGTATTGTTGCAACCGGAGTCATCCCTGTCGTGATTATATAGCCTAAATTACCATCGGCAATTGAGGCCGACCAAACGACGCCAATACAAAATTGATCGGAGGCCGCCGACGTTAAAATAACGCGGATCGTATCGCCGGTATTTGTGCTGTCGGCAACAACTAATTGTCCTTGATAAATCGTTCCGCCGGAAGAGTTTTTGACCAAATAGCCGTAGCCGCCGTTCTCCGTGATGATCGCTTCATGGTAGAGCGCCGTGCCATTGACCAGGATCTGCTTACAAACCGCCAGCGCGGAATCGGTCTGAGAAATTTTTCGGTTTATTGCCACAGTAGCAATACAAGAATCAATCACGGCTGCCGAACCAAGTGCAACACAGTTACTGTCTGCCGTCCCGCCGCGGATGATATTATTGCTGCCGCCGAGAATTACACTGTTGGTCGCCTTAACCCGGTTTTGTTTCCCGCCGAGAATCACACCATATCGATATATAGAAATTGTGTCATTTATCCCACCAATTATTCCCGCCGACCATGCCGTTGAAATGATATTATTATTTTGACCGCCTACAATAACTCCGTAAGGGCCATCATTGAAGTTACCAGTTCCGGCAACAACCGCGGCATAGGATCCGTTCACACCACAGCTATCATATCCACCCCCCAAAATCCCCTGCTGTGCACCACGAATGTAACTGGGGCCACCGCCGGCAATCGCACTGTATGTACCGGTTATTTTTGAATTAATAGCACCAATTATTGAACCGTTGGTTCCGGTTACCGCATTTCCACTTCCACCACCGATGAATCCGTAAGCACCACTAATGGTATCGGCTAAACCCGCAACTATACCAGCATTAGCTTGATTGATGTAATTATTCGAACCACCGATAATTGTATTGTAGTCTAACTGATTTATCTTATTATGACCGCCACCGCCCATGAAACAAAAATCACCGGTGGCCAATATCGTGTCCATGGTTCCGCCGGCAATCACATTATGTGTTCCGCCAGACACGATGTTATTCGAATCGCCACCAAGCAAAGCATTTGTATACGCCGGGGCACCAATTAAACCAACTCCCACAGCCAGTGAATCCAGAATCGCCGTCTTGGTCATCGCACCCGCCGGAGCCGGTGGAGGAGGATAGATCGCCACTTTGCCGCCTTGGGTAATCGCCCATATCGTATCCGTTCCGGTCGTATCCAACGCAAACGAACCCACCGTTCCTGAAATCGGGGTATTATTCCATAATGGAATTAATAAAGTATCACGGGCATTGACTTTCGTGGTAAACATCGCATAAGGTTGTTTCCCCGCGATCCATAACGAACAGGCGAATATCTTTCCATAAGGCGTTGGTAATGAGCCAAGGCTTGAGCTGGAACTGTCGTTGGTCGCCGGCTTCATTTGATCAAATAACATCCACCCAGACTTGAAAAGTACCGTGGCCTGGGTGAGATTCAAAAAGTACGAGCCGAGCTTGGATTGGACATACAGGGTATCGTTGCGAAAATATATTTTGATGGTATCCATCGTGGACGTGGAAATAAAAGTCGTATCGCGGAGCCGGATGCCCTTATAGTCCACCCGCAGGCGTTCCTTGCCGTTCACTCCGACCGATAAACCGTTTGTATCCAGGATCCCGGTATCGCCCTGGGGATTGGAGATAAAAGCGCAATAGTTGCTAAAGAACCCGGTTCCGCCCAGCACCTTCAAAGCACCGGTTGAATCGATAAAAGATTTAACCACGCTGCGCGTCATAAACTGCGCGATTGTATCCGAGGTTGGCGCATTGCCGAGATCCGCGACCAGGGCGACGCTTGGGGATTTGAACCACGCGCCATATTTCGTTCCGGCATAACCCAATACACCGTAATAAGTTCCCGCTCGCCCGTAGAGCGCAGTACTGGTCACCGCATCAAACCAGCCGGCGTTATTAGTTGCCAGAACGCCTAAACCGTAATCCCCGCCCCGCCAGACTTCAAACCCGGCACGCAGCGGAGTTGAAGGCAATTGGTTACCGAAACTATAATATGGAATGTTGGAGGTGGCGGCAAAAGTAAAGACCGAATCCGTGCCGTCCGTGATCGTATCCGGGACATTGTCGCGGAAAAAGTATTGGCCATAAACATAAGCGCCTTTATTCCAAAGCGAATCGGCTTTTTTTGCCGCGCCGATAAAATAGGTTGCGGAGTCCGCAGTATGCGCGTGGACCGCGTAAAGCGCGCTATCGCACCAGTAGTGAAACCACCGGGCAAAGATATGTCCTTCAAAAAATGCGCTTTGCTTGGTCGTATCCGGCGGAATATGCCGGACCACGAGCGGCGAGTCGATCCCCGTACCGACGTGAATATAAAGTGCCTTATTGACCGCCGGAAAATGAAAGATCGTATCCGCTCCCCGTCCGGCCTGCCACATCCACTTTGAATGACACCACACCGAATCCTCAAAAACATCCCAGGCGGTTGAAGTATCCGGCACGTTGTCTCGGAAGAAGTATTGACCCCAGCGGTAAGCGCCTTTATTCCAAAGGGAATCAGACTTGGTTGATGCTCCGGCGTGCGCCGTATAATTTGACGAATCCGCCCAATGACAGGAATCGGCATAGTGAGATGAATCCGCATAGATGGCGTGATATACTGAGTCGACCGCCGATCCCCATTCCAGGATAACGCGGCCAGGATAATCGAGTGCACTTATCATCCCAGCCGCAAGTATCGTGAGGGCAAGCGCAAACCTTATTTTCACTTAACCTCCACCGTCATCGTAATTATGGAGCCGGCCACGCCGAAGGAAACGGCGCGATAACGATGCAGGAGATGCCCGTAAACCCGGATCTGTTTTGACACGGTATCCACCGCGACCAGCGAATCGATCAATTCGCCGGGTCGCGGCCAAATCGGGCCGCCGGCGGCATTCCGGAGATTGGTAAACTGAACATAGATTTTGACTTTCGGTGGAAAGAGCGGGTTGGTAACGATATAGGTCACGTAGAATTTTCCTTTGCCATCGGTAAGATGGGTATTAAAGGTATCGCTGGTGATCGAATCATTAGCTCCAACAAGCACCTTATCTTTCCAGATCGGGATCGTGGAATTCGATGTTACCGGCTTTTCTCCAGCCAGAAGGAAAACCACGAAGATGAGCGGTAAAAGCCAAACGAGTCTTTTCATAATTCACCTACCAGGGGATCGATCCCGGAGTTTTCCGGACCACGTGATACTGCACGACATCGGTAATCGATTTATGCTTGTAGGTGCCGAGTGTGACATCAAAGGTCCAGGACTCGTAGATGATGCTGTCCGCTTTACACCAGCCGGAAATGAGCGCCACCATCAGGGAATCGGAATCGTTGAGTTCCAGGGTCGCGACCACGACATCGGCCGCGGTTATCCCCGGAATCGATTGCGCGAATCGCGATTGGTTTTGAAAACTAACCTTACCCGCAAAGGAATCCGTCTTAGCGGAAACAATCTTCATGCCGTAGAGTCCCTTACCGTGCATAATCGCGGTATCCTCCGAACTCACGCCCCGCACCCAGATTTGTTTACAAACCGCGAGGACGGAATCCCGTTTATAAACCCTGGTATTGAATGCGAAGGAACTCATGCAGGTATCAACCAGACCGCCGTTACCGAGCGCGATATTGTCATCGTGACCGCTCGCGCCATTCACCGCCGAATGCTCGCCGCCCGCGAAATTATTATTACTGTTTGGATCCGAGATTTTATTATACGAACCATAGATCAGCGAAAAATCCGAGGTAACGGAATCCAGCCATCCCGCCACTACGACCGCGCCCGAAGCCGCCACATAATTGTTTAAACCACCGACGATCGCCGCATCTACGGTTTGGTACCCTTCGATCTTATTCTCGTAACCGCCGAGAATCACGTTGCAGGTTCCAGGACCAACGCCGTAAATCGAATCCGACATTCCAGCAAAAATTCCGCAATTCCCGGATCCCAGAATTTCATTACTTGAACCACCCGCAATGACACTGAGCCCGGAACTATTTTCGATCCGGTTATACCAGCCGCCAATAATCGATGCGTGATCGTCGCCGATGAAGTTATTCTGCCCGGCGCCGATAAAAGAGTAATCGGCGGGATTGGACGAGGAGATCGTATCATAAGCTCCACCCACGATCGCGTCGCCTTCACCAATCCGGATTCGGTTATATGCTCCGCCACCGATAAATGCGTTATCCGTTGTATCCAGCCGGTTAGATTCTCCAGCGCAGATCGCGCCATCCCAGGAATCGACGATCGTATCGCCATAACCACCGGAGATCTGGTTTTCCATCGAGGACATCTGCCCGGTACCGAGGATCACATTTTCTATTCCCCCTTCAATAACCGAGGCCCAGGAATTTTCAATCCGGCTCCAGTTACTCGCGAGGATGCCATTAGTAACGCCTAAAGTTATCGTATCGGCGTAGCCGGAATAGATGCCGCTGCCCTGTTCGTCAACGAGATTGCCCTCACCACCCACGATATTTGAATAACCGGATGACGAGCCGATGGAATTCCAAACTCCGCCATCGATCCCGCAGAACCCCGCACGACTCGCGATATAATTTCCCATGCCGCCGATGATCGTGGACCAGTCGCCATCGATGCTGTCTCCGTAACCGGCGAAGATCCCTGAATAATGAGCTGGCGCATTATAACCGATCACGTTCAAGCCACCGCCGCAGATAACATCCGCATCACCCTCATTGATCATGTTCGTATCGCCGGCCAGGATTCCGCTCTGGGTGGTGATCCCGCCCATAAAACCCGAATAAACCATATTCGAAATACCGCCGAGGATCACACAATCGCTATCAAAGGGAGTGATGAAATTCCAGCGTCCGCCATCAATCGCCGACATCGCGGCCCAATTCCAATTGTACTGACCACCGGTCACCGTCGACGCGGTGCCGCCGATGATCGAGTTATATTCCCCGGCCAGGATCCCGCAGTTACGGGTCGAATCGGTCCACATTGCGCCATCGCTGATGGTGTCGCCGCGACCACCCAATACGACATTTCTTACCCCGCCGACATAATGCGAGTCGCCGGCAAAGACGCCGTTCTTGTAGATGGTCGTATCCCGGTAACCGCTCAACGCATATTTCGCCAGGGAATCCATAATCTGGAACCGGTTAAGTCCGCTGCCGGAAACCACGACGTTGATATAATTTGTGAAAATGGAGTCGACGTACAGCGCCCGCCACCATCTCGGCCCCACGTCGATGCCGGTCGGCAATCCGAGCGAACGCTTATGGTTGATTGCCGGGTAAATGTTGGAATCGACCATCACGCCCTTGTAGATATACATAAACTTGTCGAGATTCCAGTGCGGTCCGGGAGGTACCTGCGCCCAAAGCGGTGTGACCGCGACCACCAGAAGTAAGCCAAAGATGATTTTTTTCATTCGCATCTCCCTTGGTAATTTGATCGGCAACTAATTTACGACCGGCGCGGTCTCCGCGGCATCCTTCGCGGCTTTCGCGGCATCCTTCGCGGCTTTCGCAGCGATCTTGGCCGCTTCCTTCGCGGCCTTTTTTTCTGCCGCCGTGAGTTTCTTCACCACGATCTCGTTGGGATTTTTCTTCAGGAGATCACCCATCCCCAAGGCGATGATCAAAATAACCGCATCGTCTTTCCTGCCGTCCCGTAATTGCACCAGCAGTTTTTGGTTATTGTGATGCGGCACGCATAACGATCGCAGTAAGAAGTCGATCTTCTTCTCATCCGGGACGATCAGCGCCTGGATGGTTTTTTTGATTTCATCCGAAACGTTATATCTTGTGAATACGTCAATCTTAGTGATGCCCATATATACCTCCTAAAAGGTTGATGGAAATGTTGGGGGGCCAGGATGATGTCCACCCGGCCTTGAGGCTTGTTTCAACAAGCCCATTAAAAGATTCCAGAGTCGCAACAACATCATCCGGTAAGCAAAAGATAGACCGGCGCGTAAAAATAGCTTGAGATAGAACCACAGGACCGTAATTAAGGTTCGGGCGGGGGAGTAGGCCCGTTTTTTTGGGCGATCACTTTATACCAGCCGTTTGCGCCCAGAAAGGCGAAGACTACCAGGACCGCAACGTGGATCCAGGGCAGATGCTGCGCCAAGCCCATCGGCAGGCCGATCATGGCCGAGACAATAAAGGACAGAACGATCGCGCCGACGCCCGTCAGTTTAAGCAGGCTCTTTAAGACTTGACAAACCGGCAGGACGATTGCCAGCACGCCCACGATGAGCCCGGTCATTTCGGGTGACAGGATGGGAATTGCTACTGCGTTCATATATCCTCCTTGGAAAGCAAAAAGAAAGCCGCGCCCGGAAGGACGCGGGTTAAGTTAAATTTCAAGCATACCTCTTGGTCATTGATGGATAATATACGAGTAAAACGCCTTCAAGTCAAGTGTCCCGATATTAGGTAATAAAGGGACATCGACGAAAAGACAAAAAAGAACCAGCCCGGAAAGGAGGCACGGATCAGCGTCTACAGGGGATTGCTGATCTCCAAATAACCGACCGGGCTGGTTGAGCTGAACGGCTTTTTATTCGGGCGTGGTTTCTTGCTCGCCCGTATCGTCTCCGGTCGGGACGACGCCCATCTCCAATTCCCGGAGTTTCCGGATTTCCTTCAAGGCCGGACCGGCGGTCTGCATAAAGGACTGCAGGCCCTCAATAAACGATTGGAGCGTGTTCTTGGATTTCTTGCCTTCATCGTCCGCCGGCATTCCCTTGGCCAGCGTCAATTCCATTTTTTTAAGCTCCATCTCGTTCTGGCTGCGGATTTTCTCAAAGTCAAAATCGATTTTCTTTTCTTCGACCTTGGTCCGGAACCCCATCATCATCTCCTGGGTTTTGGTCATCATATCCGCGATTTTCTCGATGACCTTATCGGATCCGTTACCGCCCTCGAGTGTTTTCTGCATCAGGCCCATCGTCATCGTATTCATCATCTGTTGCGGATCGTTCTTCGGCACCAGGTTGGCCGCCATCGATTGCGTGAATTGACCCATCTGGACCACCAAGTCTTCCACGTTTTTCAGCCGGGCCGCCAACGATGGGGGTTCACCGGGCGATCGATTGTTTCCGGTTCCATCATCGAGCGGGAAATCTTCGGGCATTCCCACGGTTACTGAGATATTAGCAAAACACGTTCGGAGTTTTTTCGCATCCACGATTCGGACACAGTATTTTCCGGGATCCAAAGCGTTTACCATATCCTCGAGATTGATTGGGAACGTTCCGTAGTCTTCGCCAAACCACTGGACCTTATGCCAGGTTCTCCGGCGAGTTACCGGGTCGAAATCCAAAACCTGGATATACGCCGCAATATCTTCAGTTGTCGTGCGGATTTTCCGATCCCCCAGGATATCGCCGATTTCTTCTTTCGTAAACTCATAGCGTGGTTTTTCTCCCGTGCCCAGATTTATGGCGCCAGGCTCCGATTCGGTTTCTTCGCCCTCTTTACCCGGCTCTTCTTCCTCCGGTTCATCTTCCAGGATAACCGATCCGTCATCTTTGTCATCCACTTCCGGAATCCCATCGTCGGACATTCCCAAGTCAATTATTTCTTCAGCGCTTTTATTTTTTTCATCTTCTTTTTTAGCCACTGCTTCCTCCTTTGGTTTTTTCTTAAATAGATCTACAAATTTCATATCTATCCTCCTCGGTTAATGAACTCGATATTTGGGGTGCTCTTCGGTGCTGACCCCTGGTTTTTTAACACCGTCCACCAACGTAAGGGAATAACGGTGTTTTCCCCATTCCCAAGCCACGTGTTTGGTTTTGATAACTTTATCAATCTGATTTATGCCAATTTGGGTAAGATCAAATCCCAACATTTTTTTAAACATATCATCAATCGGATCTTTCTGTCTTTTTTGTTTTGATTTTAGAATTATCGATTTAAGAAATTGAAAAGTTCCCGCATTAGCGTAAATCTCATAAGAGTTTTCGTCTTGCGGTGCTTCGACTTTGATCTTGATTATCATCTATCCTCCTCGGGTTCTAAATCAATTTCCGGCTGGTCAAAGTTTTTGATCGCCGGTTATTCCTTGACGGGTTCGGGTGGCTCCGGCGGTTTGGATTGTTTGACGATCGCCGTGGGGTTACCCAGAACCTTTCGAATCAACGCCTTGAGAGCGGGGTTAGTCACTTCCGTTAAGAATTTATTCCAATCCGCATCGGAAGCCGTAGGATATCCTTTCTTGTGTATCCTTACTTGTGTATCCTTACTACTGGATGTCCCTATTAGGGACGGGTGATGTCCCTGTGGGGGACGGGTGATGTCCCTAATAGCAACATCACTGATGTCCCTATTAGCAACATCACTTTCTTTGACTTTACGGTGCCGCCAATGTTTTCGATCATAAAGGATATAGCGGTTCGTACATTGTTTTCCGATCCGTATTGTGCCGATAATATGGCAACTTTTGAGGTTTTTTAAACCACGCCAGACACTATTCCGGGAGAGGTTCAATTCCTCGGCGATTTTATTTACAGAAGGCCAACAAATTTGATCCTTGTCCGCGTGTCGGCAAAGAGATACATAAACCCCAACTCCAAAGACCCCTACTTCTTTAGCATATCCATTCAGGAACTTATCGTCGATAAAAAACTTATCTTTGCTTCGCAAGTCCCTTATTTCCAGGGGTATTTCGGGGTTTTTTTGCGGATCTTGCACTTCCGTTCCATCATAGGTCATAGCTCAGCTCCTTTTTTAAGCGTGGCGCAGGAAAGAGAGGGGGAAACCCAGTTGGAACTGGGATCGATTAAACCCACGCCACGCTTTGATTGTTGGAGGTCAAGATGTCGAAAACCTCTTTTATAAATCGATTCCCGGTATTTCCCCACGTGCTATTATAAAGGTTTCCCGGTAGTTGTCAAGGGGGATCTTAAATATAACGTTATTTTTATAAACCGGTATAACGCGTATAACGCCGCACCAGTTTGCGTATAACGCGTTTTGTAAAAATGCCGCCCTCCCATTCAACTTTCTCCGTTATACCTCGTTATACGCCGTTATATGGCCGTTATACAGCCTTGTATAACGGAGTAGAGTCTTTATTTCCGGAAAGAGAGAAAACGGGCCTTTTCGGGGTTACAAATCCCCTAAAGGCCCGTCTAATTTACGATCGCTTCCGAAACCCGTTCCCGGCTTTGATCAATGAGATATGCCCCTCGATAAAATACTCCGGGACAAAACGCTCGTTGATCTTTTGCGGTTCGGAAAACTTACAAAGCAATAGCGCCGGGGAAATCTTGGGATCGGCAAAATACTCCGGGACAAAACGCTCGTTATATTCTCCCAATCCCAGGTGATATAACTTTTTATCCCATTCGTCACCGATCGTTTTCCCTCCGTGGCGCAAATGACCCGTCAGGTGCAATTCAAAGATTTGGAAATATCTATCATTGATCAGGATCTCGCCGCACCCGGGCGATTCCAGGATCCGGACTCGTTCCTCTCCATGGATAGACGATCCGATCCAATACTTCGCCCAGTTTTCCTGTTCCGGATGCATTACACCCTTGATATCAAAGGTTATGCTCTTCAGATTGGTCCGGTTCAGGTTATAGCACACGATCTTTAGTTTATCCTCTTCCAGTTTTCGGAATTTCTCGAAACCGGGAGGTTTTTCCTCCGTGGTCCAGATTCCGATGCTATCCGTGAAGACATAGCGGATTCCTGGCGATAGATTCGGGAAATGTCCTTGTATCGGATCCGGTTCCTTCATAAGATCCACCCCATAAAAATCATCTTCGCGGCGCTGCAGTCTCAGATTGAGATCATTATAAAAGATTTTCATTACTTCCTCCTTTTATGAATTCGGTATCTTCTTGGGATATTCGTGCTTAAATGGTTCACCCAGGACCCAATATAAAGCAGTTAGTGAAGTCTCAGCCGAAATTTGCATCAGCGCCCGTGGCGCATTGATTTGGATGGTCGCCGGACTACCCATGAAAAGGACATGGTGGTTGTCCATTTTTATCTTTTCGATCTGAGCCCGGATCTCGGCTTCGGTTTTCATCTTCGTAACCTTGCTTGGTGTCATTTGTAACCTCCTTTGATTTATGTGGATTTTGTTTTAATGATGATTTCAATCGATTCGACATTTTCTAAAATTATCGGGTGGAGTCTTGTCCACCTGCTTACCAAACCAGTAACGCAAGATATATAATCGGAGAACTCGGCTTTAATCGTGCCGAGATTCTCCATACAGTCGAAAGCAATCGTCGTGTTCAATTTTATCCGAATGTTTATCCAGTTCATTTGTCCTCCTTGTAAGAAAAAATCCCCCTTGACCGAAATCAAGGGGGATTAGATCACACGCGTTCCGATCCGGGAACGATCTTGGCCCACCAACCACCTTTACCCAGACGATACCATTCCAGCTCCGCTTCGCCAAAGTGCCAGGTTTTATTTTCCGGCCCCAGAATGAGAATATATCGGCTTCTGAATTTTTCACCGACCTTCGGTGCGAGTCCTTCTTCTTTGATGGTTGAGAAAGGAAAGAATCGACCTCCCTCAATTATCTCGCCGCCGCCATATTTGGATTTGGTTTCTTCAATCGGCTTTTCGTTTTCCGGTTCCGGAATTTCTTCCGGTTGGTTTTGATGAATTTCATCCGGCGCGGGTGCAATCCATTTTTCAAACTTCCGTTCATCGCCGCCAACCATGTGTTCGATCAGGATCACCGAGGTTTCGGGGATCCCTTTCCGCTGCAGAAGTAAATATGGATCTGCGGACGAATCGGTGAAGACCGCGATTTTATTTCCATCGCGCCACTTGATCCGGAACACTTCGATCGGCACGCGGCTTTTGTCGGATGGAATTTTATCCACATCCAGTGTGCCGTTGGTTTGAAAAAGGAAATTCTTCAAACCAATCTCTTTGTCGATCGCCGCAAGCTGTAAGGTGCAGAGCTTGATCCAACTTTCCTCGCGGCCATTTCGGGGATGGAACAGATGCGGATGGTTGGTAACGTCCAGCTTGCAGCGTTGGCAGTTCTCCGTTTTATCCATTTCCGCGGCGGTCGAAAGATTGATGGAATCAGGTAGCGCATAATACCGGTTTTTATCCTTTTTATCGATCATCCAGACGATTTTTGACATTGGGATCTCCTTTTTATTTCTCTCCATAGAGAATTTTTAATTCTTCCAAAAGCGCACGGGCTTCGCCATCATAAAGGGTAACTTGTTGAGCACGGCAAGAAAGAATGATCCCCGCTTCGTCTATTGTGATACTAATACTTTGTTTTGTGTTTTTGATATAGGCCGTAACGGTCTTGGTGTCATTCATCTCTTGGATCGCCGCATTCCGATTGGACTCCAGATCCTTAAGGAACCTCCTGCGATTCTCGATACTAAGAACTTCAACTTTTTGTCCGGTCATTATAACCTCCTTGTAATAAAAAAAGCCGGAGGAATAATATCCTCCGGCTTTTGCTTATGGTTTTAATTTTATTCAATTTGATCCGCATCGTAAGCAAGTTCCTTGCGGCATTTGACCAGCACCGATAAAAATTCTTGGGAGTATTCAATCCATTCCTTCCAGGTTTTGGAAAAGTTGAGTTTATTCCATGCCGGATGGCAGATTCGGATCTTGGTGCAGCAGCTCGGATTCAGCACGCACCTCTCTTCGAGATGCGTAAAGAAGTAATGGCAAACGTCACAGCCGCCGTGGTTCCAAACGGTCTGCAGACCCAGCCAAAGATCCCGGTGGTTTGGCTTTGTATCCGGGTTCTGCGTCTTCGCCCACTTGATCATCCGCCGCCAATGTTTGATGGATTTATCCAGTGAATCTTTTAGCATCATCTTATTTCCTTCGTTGGATCAAAATCTAACGCCCAGCGGGGTTTTTCTTTTTGATTAAATTCACTTTCGGATCGTTCAACTTCTTCCTGAACTATCCATGAAAGCATACATCGACTACAACCGGGACGAACCAGGGATGTCAATCTCCGTACTGCAATCCTTAATCGTTCTATTTCTGTCATCTTCCCTCCTTTTTCTGCGTCATTTTAAGCTCTATCACAACGCCCGTCCATTTTACAATGCGTCCTTTTATACCAACGGATCGCGGCGCGCCAGGCGTCTTCGAGTTGCTTCAGAAATTTATAATCTTCATTTTTACCAGATGTGAGATCAATTCCAGGGTAATTTTTCTTCCACCACTTCCAAAACGCCTTCTCTTCGGGGGATTGCTTGGGGGTCATGGGATCGCCCCTTAATCTTTTGTTTTCTTAAAATAAATAGCAACTCTTGGCGTATGCCATGTTCTATTTCCGATAAAAACCCTTTTAATTACTTTATATTTTTGGGGGTCCGGGTTGGGAACAATGAATTTATGATAAATTATCAAAAGACCTCCGACTACAAGTAATTTATCACATTCCCCCGTCCACTTTTTGTAATTCAATTTACCTGTTCCATATAATTCTTTTGATTCATCATTGGAATAGGGGGGATCAGCCAAAATGATCCCAAATTTTCCGTCTGGGTGTGATCCGTCGGTTAATATTTTTGATACTTCGTGGGCATCACAAATAATGTCTGGCTCAACTTCCGGATTTATATCTACCCTCAACCCGAATTTATTCATTCCACAAAATAAATTTAGAAGTGTTGGTAAACCATGCCACCCCATAATTTCTTCGGCCAATCCCAGCAACCATTCTTCCGCATATAATGGCATGCCACCCCTATATTTATCTTTTTTGGGACGAGGCAAAAACCATGCGATATTTTTTGTCTGTGTGGTTGATTTATAACCTCTTTTCATCGGCATCTTCCCTCCTTTTTCTGCGTCCTCTTAAGCTCTGTCACAACGCCCGTCCTTCTTACAATGCGTCCTTTTAAACCACTTCAGGGCGGCGAGCCAGGCGCATTTTGTCGGATCATGTAAAATGGATGCCTTGTGTAATTCATGCAATTTATTCCAATTCTTACTCCACCACCTTAAAAATCCCTTCTCTGCGGGGGATTGCTTTTTCATTCGTCGACCTCCAGTTCAAAATCTTTTTTACAGCGTAAACAATGCGCCAAGTGAATTTGGTCGTCGGCGGGATTGAAGGTTATTTCTTCTTCGTCAATATATTCTTTATCTCCGCAAGTCGGACAGATAAAAATCCATCCGTGAAATCGTTGACAAGTGATCGGCTCATTTTTTGGCATTTATCCTCCTTAAAATTCCGTGGTTGCGAAAAATCCGGGTTTGGTTCGCAATTCAAGCTCGGCCTCAAAAGATCGCCGTATCATTCCATCATGAAAGGTATGGTGTCGCAGTTCTCTGGTTGACAGTTTTTCTGGTTCGCATTCCTCTAATGCCTCACGATAATCTTCTGTATGTTTGCTGTGGCACTCGACGATGTATTTTTCATATTCTTGTAATACTTCTACTTTGTTGTGGGCGCAGAACCACTCATAATGATTCATTTTATAAACATGCAATCCATGCGCATTTACACCAAAGAAAAAACACCATATTGCCTTCAATGGATTTTTCATTTTTTTCATTGTTACCTCCTTGTTAAAAAAACCCGCAGGAAGCAATTATGCCTCCTGCGGGTGAACGTGGTCAGTTGAAAAGATCTTGATGCTCGCGATGGGGAACCTCGGTTTGGATTTCCTCGTTTGGCGGATCTTCAATTTGTTTTTCCATCATTGCCCAGGTGATTCGTTTTTTGGCCAGCCTTTCGTGAGCCTCGTAAATCTCCTTATTGGTATAAAGACTTTTCAATTCTTCGTCATTATAGCTCTTAAGGATAAGATATTCAAGATCCGTCGAACTGGTGTACGGCGGTATGAAGAAAGGAACCAGGGCGAACATTTCCTGGATATCCTCGATTCCCACTTCGCGTCGACCCTCGATATAGGCGTGGGCCTTGACCATCCGCCGGATAAAAACGATGGGCCGGAAGGATTCGTGCTTTCCATTGGCGAGGATTTTTCCCAAGCACTGGATATGTTTTCCCATTTCCTTGCTAACCCCGATTTCTTCGGTCAGCCTTTTTTTGGATTTTGGTTCGACGAGATAGAACATTTTATCGTTCACTGATTTTATCGAAATCATATTCTCAATCCGGGTTTTATCCGATGGTTCGTAGGTATAACCAAACAAACCAAGCCTCGAAGCAAAACCGACCTTCGCAAATTCATTATAGTGCTGTTCAAGACAATCTGAGGTAATCGCGGTGATTAGTCCAAAATGGATCGGATGCTTGAATACCATGTTGACATCGGCCCGGCGCAGACTTTTAAGTCCCTCCTCCAAGATAATGTTGGATAAAGTGATAAATCCATCCCAGGATTTTTTCCGGGACATAATTTTTAACAGGTCGGGAATTATTACGTAGCCGCGCTCCTTGCCCTCCATTTCGATTATCGTTTTTTCTAAACCATGTCCGGTACAGTCCGACAAGGGCATGATATTGTCGGATCGAAAACGGGTTAGCAGCATTGATTTACCCATCCCGGGTTTACTGACAATTAAAATTCCGACCGGCATTTCTTCGGCGATAAATGGTATATGAAGTGCGGTGTTGATCAGCGAGTAAAGCGCACGCAGACCCATCAACATCGGTATCTTTTCTTTTTTAGTGACTTTAGTCATGGAGCCTCCTTATAAAAAAAGAGTTGGAGGAATTAAACTCCAACTCTTTTTTGTTTACGTCGAAGATATGCTACATGTTGTTTTATCTTTATCGTTTCTTTATTTTTCAAATTATACTCTTTACTTTTTGTTTTGTATTGCTCGCGATGATTTCGATAATAATTCTTACGATAGACAAAATTTATTTTATCCCACCTTTTCTTTGTTCTCCGGGTTCGTTCGTAGTTAATTTTATTAAAGAACTCATCTGCAAGTTTATTTGTATATGGTTTTCCTTGGGGTGTATTTTTTATCATATTTTTTAATGAACCGTAGAATGATACAATCGATGATTTGTGAGTTATCCCATCGGCGTATTGCCGGGCTGATTTTGCCTGCATATGAACTCGCTCCGGAATAGCAACTACGTCATTATCGTTTAAATGATGATAATCGCATCCCACCCAATCTTGATTCAAGAGATTAAAATTAAGTTTTCGTCTTTTGGCTTTTGATATTCCATTCCGACGATGATAAAGTAATGGGTTGCGAGCTTTTACTCTCTCACGGTTTTTATTCCGTTGTTGACATTTATCTTTTCGAAATTGAGGATCGGTTTTATAACGATCAGTGAATTTTTTATTCACGCAGGTTTTGCAGACCGCCAAAATATATGGTTTACATCGACATAATCGATGATGAAATTCGTTAATGCTTTTGGTCTCTCCACATATTTTACATTTTCGCATTTTCATAAATCCTCCTTGATAAGAAAAAACCGGGGAGCGGTTAACTCCCCGGTTAATCCTTTATGGATTCTTTTCGACGATCACATATCGATCGGACAGTTTCGGTTTGAGGATGCCTTTGACATCCTTCCAGGATAGATACCCGCTCCCGCATCCCGGCCGGACCATATAGATCGTATTGCGCTCGGCGATGCTTCCTTTCTTAACCAAAGTCACCAATTCCTTCAGCGATTTTTTGATCAGCTTGGGATCGGCCCGTACTTCCCAGTTCTTCTTCACCGGGAAGGTTATCAGGCGGTATTTGGGGAAGTAGTTTAACTTATTCCCATAGATTTCGATCTCGGCGCCCAGTTCATTGCGTAATAGGGGAAATCGCTCCGCGGCTTCCCTTGCTACTCCGCTTCCCATCACCGCCCTACCCCTCCGGTTGATCGATCCGTTGGTTGTGATCACGATGATCGAAGATTGGTTGGTCTCGTAGAAATCCCAGATATTGCCGGTTTGTTCTTTCATTTATCTCCTCCGCATGGATAATTTGGCTAACGCGCATTCAACCGCGTATTGAACCTCAAGATGCGACGCGTTGAAGATTATAAATGAATTCCGGTAGCCGGTCCGCGTGATCCCATTGTTGACATACTGGCTGACCGTAACCCGGCATTTTTGGATTCCGGGTTGATAATGCGTTACGGTTAATGACTTCGGCAATTTCCTTTTCTTCATTTACGGCCTCCTTTTTTCTCGTGCTTATTATAATGTTTCAGGATCCGATTTATAACCCGGATGGCAGTCAGTTTTGCATCGTAGAGATTCCAACTACCGATTGTTTTATTGGTTTCATCCATCAGACAATAGGTTAGGATGCTTATCGATTCTTTCCAGATTCTTCCCTGTCTTCTCCATTTTCTCCGTTCAATTTCTTGACCCAGGTGGAACCAAAGCCAGTAGATGATCGGATAGTATGTAGCTGATGGCTCGTAGACAATCTGATAAACCCAGCATTTATCCAGCGCCGACCGCGAAACGTGCAAAACCAAATCGTGATAAGGTTTTGTTTTTGCCATAGTTTGCCTCCTCAATAAAAAAGGAGGGAGTGGTTAACTCCCTCCTTAATCTTTATCCCGTGGATCTCCGTTCGCCGGCGGTCGGATAATACAGCGTTTCGAACGGAAGATTCCGATCAGCGGACAACCGTTCGATTTGATGCATGATCTCCTCTACATAATTGAAAATTTCTTTATGCGATTTTACATAGATTATTTTCATTATCTTCTTCAAATCGATCTTCGCCGCCACACGCCATTGGTAGATGTTTATGCCGTTCCGATCTTTTTGGGCCGTTGGAGAATGATTGAGAATGAAAATGGTTTTGATTTTGGGATTAAGAATGTAAACCCATTCGATAAAAATCGGATCGCAGTTTTTATTTGTATGGAGATCCAGGTAACCGGGGAGCTTATCTTCTTTAAAACTTTTCCAATCATTGTATTTTAATAGCAGATTGGAAAAGGATTCTAAAGATTTTATTTTCGGATTGTTTCCCATCATTATATCCAGGAGATCGGTTACAACCTTACGGCCCAAGTATGTCGGATAGGAATCCTGATAATTAAAGACTCCACTCCATATCCTTTGAGACCCGATCGCAACACATCCTTTCGTGCTCATTTCACTTCCTCCTCTTGCGGCGCGACCTGTGGTTCCTTGGTCATTTTGATGGGTTCCGATTGGTTGAGGATCAGGCGGTAGAGCGTATGCCCCTCTTTTGTCCGGTGAATCTCAATTTCAGCCACGGTCTTGCGAGATCGCAGTTTCCGGACGGCGTTCAGCGCGCCGGGCTGGAAATCAATTCCCGGTTGCTGAATCAGCACGCTGGCCGGCACCCATCCATTATAACAGAGGAATTCCCGGATCGGACTCGGGCGTTCTTCCAGAACCTCGCTCATTCGGGTATCGACCAGATCTTTCAGTGATCGGATGTAATAGAGTTTCAATGAGCGACCCTGGAGCGATTCCAGGTAGGCGGCCAGCAGGATCTCATAGACGATATCTACCAGCGTTGGTTTTTTGTTCGGTTTGATGTTATTTGTTTCGGCCATAGTTTGCCTCCTTGTAAGAAAAAACCCCAGGATTACTTCTTCCTGGGGTTTAAATCTTTATACAAACCGATAGTTGGTAGCCCGAGTCGCTTTCGACGGCGATATTCTCGATAATAGAGATTTAGGCGTTTTCGGTATGCTGGGTTTTTCATTCGTTCTTTCCTGTAGTTTTTATTTCGTTCTATTATGTGATGACGATATTCAGGATCCAGATGATAACGTCGAAGTCGATATTTGTTTTTTGATTGACCTTGTCTTTCCCGATATTCGGGATTATTCTTACGATAATTTTTTTGTGCTTTCCGATGTTGTTTTATGTATCTTCTTCGAGAACATTTTGGACAGAATCTTCTGCATTGATTCCACGGTTGTTTAAGTTTTTTTCCACAATCTAAGCAATGTTTCATAAAAGCCTCCCTGTAAAAAAAGCTGGTCCAGGGTATTATCCTGGACCAGCGGTCACCCATCGTATAGATTTTATTTGATATCATTTTTTTTAAACCATAAAACCACCTCCTGTTCGATGATCCGTAATTTGGATAGAAGCGTATCCGGATATACGGTCAATTTGTTGATTTTAATAAAGGATTCAAACTCCTCCTTTCTCGGTTCCGGAATTTTCTGGCGGTATTCCTTCAATCTTTTGATAATTATCTGGCGCTGATTTTCCTCCTGCTGTCCCCAGGTAATCTTTCCATTTTTCGTCCCGAAGAATCCCCGATTTTCTAACTCGGTTTTTTCCGGTTTGATTTCTTTTTTCAGTTCTTTCAAAACTTCCTTTTTAACGCTGCGGATAATCCCTCTTAAAATACTCTCCAAAACGGAAATGTGTTCGGGGTCGGTGATTGGTTTGCCGCCGAGAGCAACAACGAATTTATTAAAAGAATCGATAAAATTTTGATTCAGCGGCATGGTTAACCTCCTTAAGAAAAAATGGGGTGGATGGTAATTCACCATCCACCCCGTAATACTCTACAACATATCCTTGGTTAATTTCGTTTTTCGAACATTGATTTTTTGTGTTTCTTTCAGCAGATCTTCGCTAAGCGAGTTAATCAGGTTCAAAATCTCCTCGTAGCGGCTCTGGATCACATCCATCCGCTTGAGAAATTTGCCGCAGGTTTTCTTCCCCATCCCGGCCTCGTCCTTGGAAAGAACCCACCAGAGCGCGACCATCCGGAACTCAAGGATAATCCGCGTCTCCAAGTTTTTATGAAACGCTTCACGAATTTTATTGTTGGAGGTTTGAAAGATCTTAAGGCATAATTCGATCATTTCCTTTTTATCCTGATCGACCTTAAGTTCGTCCAGCTCCAACCCGCATCCGTAAGCGCCGCGATCGTTCAGTTTCATTTTTTGCTCCTTTTGGGTATGTTCTGCAGGCTCTCATATAACCGGCTCATTTGTTTGGCGTTGGCCAGCCATAATTTGATATCCAGTTCGATCTGGAAATTGCCCTGGGGCAGAACCATAATAACTTCCCGTTTGAGTTGCTGGTGAAAATAAACCGCTTCGCCTTTTTCTTCATCGGTCTTGGCCAGCAGCAGCAGCAAGGCCAAGGCCAGCTGAGCTGGTCCGGAACCGGCATAACTCCAGTTAAAGCCATCGGGCGAGTGGTTGTAGACCATCTGGCTCATCGATGGGGAAAGCTCGATCCAGTCCAAACCGCCGAAATGGATGAATACTTTCCGGCTTTCCCAATTGCCTTTTATTTTCCACATGTTTTATCCTCCTTTGTTATTAGGTGAGCGGGATTAAGCCCATTACCTGGGCGTTCCCGGTTGGAATTGTAAATCGTTTTTTATTCATATCTTCCACGGTCGTCATGCTGAAGTTTCCCCAGGGACCGGATAACTCAGGTTTATCTTCTTTCCCGATGACTTTATATTTTCCGGGTGGTAGACCCAGCACTTCCTTGGTCGTTTCAAATTCAATTTCTTCTTTCATGGTTGCCTCCTCAATAAAAAAAGGCAGGGGATTAATTCCCCTGCCTTACCAAAACAGACCATTCCTTATCTCATCTGACTTAATCATTCCAGACCTGAACCGACCCGAACGTATCATACCTTCTTATAAAAAAAGAGGCAGGATAAAACCTGCCTCACCGAACCTGGCCATTCCTGATTCTACCAAACATAACCTTATCAAAATTCTACCAAACACAACCTTATCAAAATTCTACCGAACCTAACCTCAGCGAGCCTTAACGAACCATACCTCATAAAAAAAGGGCAGAGGGATTAACCCTGCCCTATCATTCCTTATCTCGCCTTACATAACCCGTCCGTACCCAAATCGACCTTAACCTATCTGACCAGGCCCTACCGTACCTCATCCCGCCTTCTAAAGAAAAATCCCCCGGTTAAGGGGGATCTCTCTTTACAACTTATTTCCGGTTGATTAAACCGCATCGTTCGGTTCCATCTAAATCCCGGATCCAACACTGACATTCCGACTTCAGACAAGGATAGTAAAGAAAATCTTCATTGTCGTCGATCCGAAACGTCAATGGACAGTTTTTCTCAGTTTTGGTCGTTTCTTTTTCGCCATCCATTATATAGCCTCCTTTTTTGGTTAAAATCTTACGACCGTGTTAGTATTCGTTGGGAAAAAGCACCGTGGTCGAAGATCGATTGGCCTCGGTAATTATCCAGATTTTTTCCTCCTTCCATTTATATGCTGAGAGAATCCGGAAGCCTTCTTTCAACGAAAATTCATTTTCGGCGTTATCGTGGTCCTCCAGATCTCCCCAATCCCCATTTGCGTGCCGCTGGATAATTACCACAATAAATTTGGCGAATTCCGGATCATTCACCGCCCAGCCTCTGATCCCAGCGGTAAAGCAAAGGGTGCCGAGTTTGAATTTTGTATTAAGTATTAAGGGAATCATTAGCGGGTCATTTGCCTTCTCCTCTTTATCGTAATGCTTATTAACCAATTCGTAGATTGGTTTAAGCCATGCCGGATCCGGTTGCTGTTCTTTGGGCATCGTTTCCCACCAGGCCAGGCAACTTCTTAATAAATGGATCATCTCCGGCGCATCGGCGAGGAGCTGGGCATTGAACTTTTTGTTAGATCCGCCGATCATTATATAAGCCGAATCGTTGGGATCGTATGGGACGACCTTCAATTGTTTTCCGCCCTCATAGGTTCCCGGTTCAACCCGCCACGGTCGAGGGGTAAATCTTGGTTTTCGGATCATCATTTTATTTATCTCCTTTGGCTTTGGCAAAGGCCTTTTTGAGAACAGCGTAATCTTGAAGAGAAATTCTAATAACCCCGCTCTCGTCCTGGTAAGACAACGCTCCATTGATACAGCCTTCGATGGCTTCAAACATATCCGGCGCGGCGGTCATTAGATCAGCATCTGCCGGCTTAAATTCATTTCCGGATGGACCGCTCGGCGCACAGGCGATACATCTTGCGCCCTCCCGCGATGGTCCAAAAGAATCATCCTCAGGATAATTGGTGATATAATGTTTATCGTGAAACCAGGGTGGTGGTGTATATTTTATTTTTCTTGGCATAGTTTGCCTCCTTGAATAAAAAAGTGGGGGATAATCTTTTGACTATCCCCCACAAACTCCGTTATTCGTTTTTTATTCCTTCGCCGGCTCGAATTTAATAACGGCGAATCTTCCGAATTTACCGCAGGTTCCCGGACGATAATCACCCAACCCACAGTAAACACCAGCAGTGTCCAGAATATCCTTTAAGGTCTCGATTGGCAGCTGTTCGTCGATCGTTTTGATTTGGAAGTGCAGCTCCCAGGGATCAAATTTCGGTCGACGTCGGAGAATCCGTGCCGGACCAATCTTTACTGCCGACTCTTCGACTGTGTATTTCTGAAATTTATGCGGGATGAGTTCTGGATGGACTTCAACTGTGGCGCCGACCAATGATTTGAAGGTCTTTTTTCCTTTACCGTCGACCTTGAACATTTTGGCGGCTTGGATCATTGCGCACTCGATATGCCGGGCCGGCTGACAGATTACCCAATCCGAGTTTCGGTATAGAGCTTTCTCAACCTCGTCATCCCTTTTTTCTTCGCCGGATCGTTTTTTCTTTTTTCCACAATCCTCAGTTGCGAACCGATGTTGTAACAACGGGGTGACACCACGTATAGCGACATTGAAAAGTTTTGTTTGAAACGTCATTTATGCCTCCTTTGAATAAAAAACAGGGCAAGGAATCCCTCGCCCTGTCCTACCAATCGAACCTTACCCTAACTTATCATTGCGAACCAAATCGAATCAATTTATATCATATCGCACCGAAACCTATCATACCTAATTCTGCCAATTCGAACTCCATCAAACCGAATCGTATCAGAATCAACCTTATAAAAAAAGCGGAGGGAGTTTGATTTCCCTCCGCTTTTTGATTATATATATCCGCCGGCCAGGAGTGGATTTTCCCAACCGCAACAGCATTTCGGGCAGTCCGGTTCGATTTCGTTCCCGCATTCAGGGCAAACGATAATTCCTTCCTCCGCAGCCTGTTGAATGATATAAAGCAGCTCGGTATCCATTAGGATCTCCTTTTTAAATCAGTTTTGCATCTTGGAATGAAAAGTATGGCTTGTTTCCGTTGGGATCGTGAATTATATCCGGCGATTCTGGATCGGCCACGATGACGTGGTCCAGCAACTTAATGCAGAGAATCTCGCCGGATTTTTTTAACCGCTCCGTAACTTGCAGATCATCGGTTGAAGCAGTCAAGGTTGCGCTCGGATGATTATGAGCCACAATAATCGTATTCGCTCGGCTTTTTATTGCCTGGCGAAAGATCGAACGTGGTGTCATTAGGGCCGAATCTTCTAATCCGCGGCACGTTTCGTCGATGTAGAGCAATCGGTTGCGACCGTTAAGCCCATAAACGAACGCGTGCTCCACTTCCAGCGTTTCCGGATCCTCTTTTTGGAACCAGCGGAGGATTGCCATTGTAATGGCGTGGACTACTGCCGGCCCGTTAAGGTAGATCGGTTCATCACCGATATTTGGGAAGATCTTTTTGAGATCCAGTCTCATCTAATCCTCCTTCAACCAGGTTTCCATCGATGCCGGAATATCGGTCATGATATCTCGGATAATTCGTCGGCGTTCGTTCCGGGTATAACCGGCGCCGCGCATCCGGTCGTTGAGTTCCATTAGATCCTTCCGGAGTTTTTGGATGAACCGGTCCGTGCGCAGTCTCTTGAACCACCGCCATAGCGGTCGCCAAAAGAACAATTTAGATATAGCCATTGTTTGCCTCCTGTTAAGAAAAAAAGGCCGGGGATAATCTCCCGGCCTTTTTATAAAACTATCCAAGACCAATAACACTGCTTCCTTTTTGTAATAGATTCTCCCAGCCGCAGAAAGCAAACCGTATTGGTAAAATCACGCAAACCTCATTGTCGGAGTAGTTTATATAATCCGATACATCATCAATTGAAGGTCGAATGTAACAGAATTTGTCCTTCAGGATGATGAAAACCCGCTTCCCAGCAACCAGATTTTTAAACTGTTCAAGGTTATTGAAGATTGGTTCGATTAGTTTTTCTATAGGTTTTATATCTTCCAGGGAAAGTTTTTTATTAAGCTCGGTGAGAATTTGGAACCAAAAGAGATCAATAATTCTCCAATGGTGCCATCGACCTTTTCTTTTTTCCGGATTCATTTTCCATTGAAGGTAGGTTAAGCGCCGGCGCGGTATTTTATATGCTTTGATAATTGTATTGGCAAAAAATAGAGGTTCTTTAGAGATTTCCATCAATTTTCGCAATTGTTTTGTTGTAAAATTAGCCATTGTAACCTCCTGTTAACAAAAAAGGCTGGGAGAGTTAGCTCCCAGCCTTCAGAACACAAACGGTTTTAATGGATTCAATTAGACTGACCGTTTTTTGAATGGAATTACCTATGGGGTAAACGATCGTTAGTTTATCCCGTTTCGGCGATAGTTTGAGCGATTCATCCGGCAATACAAAGAACCTTGGATTTTTCCAATCATAATCATCAACTAAAATTAGATTTTTCTTTTTGTTCAATCCAAGATGGAGTTTTGGATATTTTGGCAGTTGTTTTCTCAACCAGCGAACCGCAGGAATAGATTTCTTAAGATATATTCCCCAATCCATTTTTCTAACTTTTATGTAGTGGAAGCAAATTATATCGTAACCATTAAAAATTCTCCATTTTTTATCATTTCCCGATGTAATTGGATGCCCATATAGCATCCTTCCCCACCAAAAAATCATTGCATTTGTAACTTCCGGTCCCAAAATCTTTTGGAGTTGGCCGATATAGATCTGCATACTACTAAGTTGTATGCGTAATTCTTTTAAGTTCATTGTATCCTCCCATTAACAAAAAACCGGGAAGCAGCAGTTAGCCACTTCCCGGTAGATTGATTTAGTCGCCGCGTTTGCCGGTTTTCAGGATGCAATAAATTATTACGAGGATCCCAATCGTCATGATCAGGGCGATAACTCCTCCGATTATATCTCGGATCATATTACCTCCAGTCTTATCCGCGTTCAGCGGCTTCCGCCGGTGTGATTGGTAGCAAACGTGCCTGGATCGTTGGGTTAAGCGCCTTGGCCATCAAGTAAACTTGATCGCAACGGGCGATTGTTTTCTCGATACCGTCGGCGATTTCCCGAAGATCCTTCGGAGTCAACATCGCGATCGGCGTTTCATCGTCATTCGGACAACTGGCGTTGATAATTGTTCCATCTTCCATTAGTGAAAGATGGCGAACTTGATCATCACCCTCGAGCATAAACCCGACATCTACCTGGACAACTGGAAACTCATCGCAGTTAATTAGAATTTCCTCGATATAAAACTCTATCATAAAGCCTCCTTGTAAAGAAAAAGAGAGGGGAGAATTAACTCCCCTCTCCATCTCTAAATTCCAGTTCCGGTTGCGGTTGGAATATCTCAGCCGGTTCCCAATCGAACACCGTCTCCCACTCCAAGGGTATCCCTTTTTTGTAGAGCCGGTTGAAAGCCACCAGATCCCCTTCCCGGCGCTGGAGTTTATTGCGAAAGATCCAGGCGTACTTGGGAATCTCCCGGCCATGTTTTAAGAATTGATATCCCCAGCGGGTTATGACGTAGGTACCGCTAATCGGCCGGCCGTTCTCTTCCAGTTTCTTGGCGATCAATCCAAAATACCTCGGATGTGAGATGTTGGTATATTGGCTGTGGCTCAAATGGAGTTCCCGTTTGTTGACCACGTTCACGCCTTTGGCCTTGATCGCATCGTACATTTTAACCACGATCGAAACGATGCCGGAAGTGAGCGGAATCCGGTATTTCCGGTTTTTCGCACCGCACTTGTCGCAGATGCTTAATTCAGAATAAGGCATTGTTGCCTCCTGGTTAAGAAAAAACAGGAAGGCAGCGGTCAGTGATTAACTGCCTTCCTGTTGACGGGTTGGATTTAAACCAACTTTAAGTGGAGCGGGATGATCAAACCCCTGGTCACTTCCGGTACACGGACGTGTTCGCACCACGCCGCCGTCATTATTTTATGCATCCCATATAATTGACAGAATATCGGAGGTGAAGAATGGATCAAGATCAAGATCGTCTTCCATTACGTCATCCAACAGGATATTTAGGCGATATTTGTTCATCTTATCCTCCTTTATGTTCACTCGGGTCGACCACTTCAATCTCTATTTCCCGCTTGCAGCAGTGCAGAAGAATGCTTGGCCCGGTGATTTTATAGCCCGATTGGAATTTCCCGTCGCAGAATTCAAATTGCGGACAGACTATATTACACCGCACTTCAGAATTCAATGGGCAATGAATATAAAATGGCTTGCGACCTTCCCATTTCATCACTAAATCTCCGTCGACTAATTGATATGTAGGGTTTTCCATATAGCCTCCTGTTAATAAAAAATGGGGGGAGAAAGAGTATATGGATATGATCGGAATGGACAAAGGAGCCTATGCCCTTCCTCCCCGGTTCAAATAAAAAGGAGACAGTAGGAAGCTTCTCAGGCCGGATCTTAGGAGGTTTTACCAACCTCGACGGACACTGCTACTGTCTCCAAATAAAAAACGGGCCGGAGTTTGATCTCCAGCCCGTTGGTAATTATATTACCGGCTGTCCGCGGTTGTATTTCCGGGATTGCCTCGAAGTACGACGTTTCCGTTTTCTGACTTGAGCATTCATCTTGCATTTCGTTCCGGTTTGAACCTTTTGATGCGTGGATTTCCGTTCCCGCCGGTCCAGTTTTGTTTTATCTCCCATCACGGCATCCAGATTGATCGGTGGTTTCTTTTTATCTCCCGGCCGTTTTTTGGAGATCGTTATTTTGCTCAGGAAGCTGAACATACAACCTCCTTATATGTGAATTCGGCGTTCGGGAATCAGGCGTTTGAAGAGGACGATTTTCACATCCAACTCCTCATTCTTGCCGCAACTCGCGATTTCGCGGGTTAAAAACAGATCATGGCCGAGATACGTCTTCTTGGTCGGCTTGGTGATATCCATCTGGATAGTCAGTAAGCCGTTCTTCAAGGACATCTCGGTAATCAGCCGAGGCATCTTTTCATTCCGGTCATTCACGACCGGTTGTTCTTTATTTTTTGAGGTTTTCATTGTGGCCTCCTTGTAAAAAAAGTAGAGGGAACTTTAATCCCTCTACTTTCTGGTTTTTACTTCCCGATACTTACCTGTTTTGATTCCTCAATGTTCAGGATAAAGAATGTATCGTCATTATCCCAGTCTTCGGATGGATCTTCTGGGAATTGGAGATGAAAATTATCTTTGGAAATCTCGTTAACCTGCATCTCCTTTTCATCCAGAGGTTCCCTCATTTCGATAAGCCCATCGAGGAGTAGACTTAAGGCAAGTATTTTGCCCCAAGTAATTTTTATAAATGGCATTATAACCTCCTTGTAAGAAAA
>Ga0315294_10000213_pt1 | contig 62955 bp, 86 predicted proteins | sample YL17G13_40_MG_FD_203626 | JGI IMG/M metagenome (GOLD analysis project Ga0315294, IMG submission 203626) | Sediment microbial communities from Yellowstone Lake, YNP, Wyoming, USA - YL17G13_40 | ecosystem: Environmental > Aquatic > Freshwater > Lake > Sediment | place: USA: Wyoming | collected... | reverse complement strand
GCCTCATTCTGATAGTCTACTAAAATTTTTTCACCAAGTTTTTCCTTTTTGCCTAACGATAGAATATAAAAGGGGTTTTGAGTGCATGTTATGTCAGCGCATTTTTCGCAACAGCCTTCATACCATCTATAAATTTCTGGGTTCGACTTATCTCCGCTTCTACCATAAGCTCTGCAAGCCTCTATATTTGAGCAATTTGGACAACATTCATCATCTTTTTTTAACTTCTCTATTAAAAATTTATCCTTTTCTGGCATTTCATCACCTTTTAAAAAATTGAGGAAACAGGACATTATTTCAAATCAAAACACTGAGAAAAAGCATCAGGTTTGAGAATGCTTTTCTTATCCGCACTTGGTGACATTCCTGTATTTCGTAACTTCTCTGTATTTTGTCATTTCTGTTGTCTGGTTAACTCCTCTCAGCTCGTAAATCAATAACCTGCCTGTAGCAGGATCATTTGTGTTGGTTCCTTGAGCACTCCTATCAAAGACGAAATAATACTTCCCTGCTGTTGCCAGCTCAAAGCTAAAGGCCTTGTTTTTGCTGCTCGTCTCGCTCACCAACGGGAAGGCAGACATCCTGTTAAAGTATCTATCATTATCATACTGGTCGAAGACAAAGAAATTGGTGGGCAAATCTGATATGAACGTTATATTGTACTTGCAAGGGCCGCATAAATTATAGGAAATGTACGCGGGTCTGTTGGTCGGTATGTTTATGTTGACCTCGTCCAATATCTTTAGGTATAGTTCTCCCCATGTTACGTTGTAATCATAAGCCTTGTAGGGTTCTAAAACTTTGTAAGACTCTATAAAATTGGCGCAGGTCAGAACAGCATAGCCTGTGGGATTTGCCAAATAGAGGCCTATAACTATTATAAAGATTATTCCTAACGCTAAGCTTATCATCTTATAGCTGTCTTGGTCCATGAAAAAGTCTAGGAAGGTAAACAATTTAAACTGTTCTGAACAAGCGAAAAGATTAAAATTAGTGAAAATGAAGGTGATGGAAATGGAATGGAAAAAGATGAAGCAAATCATGGAAGACCATGGCATGACGCCGGAATTTATAATCCACGGCGAGCTTCACAACAAACTAGAGTATTAGCACCGAATTGTAAATTTTATAATCCAGAAAATTGTAAACTTATTATGCCAAACATGCTTATCATCATAATAATAGTGGTAGTTGCTCTGAATGTTGCTTTTCTGTTCGTTTATCTCGTCAAACCTTCGCAAAACGTTCAAGCCAATGTCACCCAGAATAAAAGTTCTGCTGTTAAAACTAATGCTGTTTCCAATCAAACCAAGAATAAGACTGTGGACTTATCTCTGATTTACCAGGCAAAATGCATAAACTCGACAATGAAATACGTGGAAGACTCGGTTAACATAACCAATATAACTGTGATAGAATCGAGGACATTCAACAAGAGCAGCGATGCGAAAAGCTATCTACAGAAAAACTGGTCTAACGTTCTCTACGACATCAAGGGCATGGAAAAGGACATACTTAACAACACGGTCGTGTCTGTGTTTGATATAAGGACAAATAGAGAAAGAAACTTTACCCTTCCGATATTGTGCGATTATAACGGTTCTATGGGAAACTATTCTTCCTGCCTCCTTAATAATATTCCCAACATCCCCTCTTCCTGCCAGAACCTTACCATTAATCTCACTGATTGCGAGGTAGAGTGGAGAGACCATTTTATCTTGGATGACATTAATTATTGGGTTACTCCGGCTGGAGGTGCTCTTATAATCTCTTCTATGGGCATTGTAAACAAGACAACACAGGTGTTCAACTTCACAATAAATTCTTCCCGCAAGAGGCTAGAGTCTTTTGGAATGGAAGTGATTCAAAGGAGATTCAATCCCATGAAGGACAGCGTGATATTCAGTTCGACCAAAAATACTGCTGATGGAAAAGGCGGTTCTATAGTGAGGACTGTGAACATAACTCAGATGAATAATTCCGAGATATACGCTACAGTCTGGTTCAAGAAGAAGTGCTATGACAAATTCGTGGTTTACTAGAGACGTATAAATTCTGATTTTCATATATTCTTATCATGAAAGGCAAGATAGAGTACAAGATATTTCCGTGGGGAATGCGGGCAAAGGACTTTGAACAGACCCTGAAGGACGTTGAGAAATTTACCAATAGGCCCGAGATAACCGATGTGATATCCATAGTGAATTCTTCTTTTGGATTAATAGTTTGGTATAAGACTTTTAGGTCGCTCAAGATAATGCTGAAGAAGCCATGAGTGCCCCCTCAAGGATTTAGTGAATGAATTGTCAAATCCCACTTTTTAGGTGCTCTAACTTGAATGAATATCTATTATTTCAGCTTTAGTTTTTCATCCATAGATTTGTAAGCAGTATCAATAACTTCACAAAGTTGCTTTCCAAGCTTATCAAATTCCTGTTTTATCATTTTAGTGACTTCCTTTTCTGTATCTTTCATAGATTTTTCGTATAGCTGTATTAGTTTCTTACGGTTCTCGGTATAAGTTCTTTCCAAGTTTTGAACCATCTTTAAAACAGTATCAAGGTTATTTTCGTTACTCATGTGTCTCACTAATTTTTAATGGAATAGCAATCAATTTAAACACAGTATATTGAAAGTGGGCATAAGTAAAAAGGTAGTTATGCCCCCGAAGAACTTTAGGAAAATAGGTAAATCCCACAGCTTTGGAATTATAGCAATTTGGAATAATTTAAATCCTCTTTGATTTAACTACCGAGAGCGGTAATGAAAGCTAAAGTTAAATCCTGACCTTCTATATGATCAGTATGAAATGGATTATAGTTATTCTTATCATAGCAATAGTTTTGATAGTTGGATATGATCAAATAACTAATAAAACAGTAAAAACCAGTTTTTGCTTGTCAGTTAGTGGTTTGCCAGATGCGAACTGCACTCCTGGAGCTATTGATACAGCAGTTACCCAAAATAATATACAGTCTACTATCTGCGTTTCAGGTTACACCTCAACAGTCAGACCTTCTACTTCATACACCAACAAACTGAAAGCCCAACAAATAATAGACTACGGCTACGCCGACACCAACATGTCCAACTATGAGGAAGACCATTTAATATCTCTAGAGTTAGGTGGTTCTCCTACAGACACGAAGAATCTGTGGCCTGAACCTTATAACATTCCTAATGGTGCGAGGGTTAAGGATAGACTGGAAAATCTGCTTCACAAGATGGTATGCAATGGAACTATAACTTTGGCAACAGCCCAGCAGGAGATAGCAACTAACTGGTATCTTTATTATAACAACTATGTTTTAGGTAGTTAATGAGAAGTTTAAAAAGAATTAACCAAGACAAGCACTGAAACTTTTTATTGTATCTGTTCTGTACTTGGTTATTGTTCTATATTTGGTGACATCATGATATTTAACAACATTTGAACATTGGTTTTCTGTTCTATATTTTGTAACATCACTGCATTTGTTTTGTGAAGTATATTTTGTAACTGCTTGACATTGTTGTGCACTATTATATTTTATTACGTTTTCACATTGTTGTTGTGTTACCCATTCTGTAGTTGGCGAGCATACTTGTTTTTGTGGTGGTGTGACTTGAGGAGTTCCGTAAATTATATCTTCACCTAGTTTACAATTGTAAGTAAGACTTAAATCTTTTGCACTGTTTGCATCAATCCATTCTGTATAAAGACCTCTTTGTATAGTCGTACTAACATTTTTAAATGTTGCTTGATAAGAAAAGTAACCACCTTGTGTTTCATGATTATTTAATGTAAAGCTTATTTCACAGTAGATGTGCCATGGTAAATAACTAAAACCTGTATTTTTCAAGTTTGATATTTCATAAGTATAATATACATAATTACAACTTTGGCTGTTTACAGGAACTTGGATATTATGACATTCTTGGGCATTGTAAGGAACTTGAACATATCCACATTGTTGTTCTGTATAAGGTACTTGAACATTGCTACATTCTTGAGTGGTATACGGTACTTGAACATCGCTACATTCTTGAGTGTTATAAGGCTCATTTACAGTATAACTCTCTTGAGCTTCATAAGGAGTTTGAACTTGCTTTTCACATTCGATTATAGCATGTCCAGTTAATCTTGGATAACCTACTATAGAAAATGCTACAACTATTATTAAAACAACAAAAGCAATTTTTAGTATCGTAGAAAGTTTGTTTCCCTTTACCTTTTTAGGAGTTTCCTCTTCCTTAGGCATAATAAAATCTATGTTTTTTAACTTTTAAAGTGCTTTGATGCGTTTATATCTTAATTTATAATAACCCTTAAATTCTGGCTTTTCTAGGGATTTGAACTAAAAGGATAAGCCTCGAGAGAACTATTAAAAAATGGTTAATCCTTCAGCTTTTACCTTAAATCAATTTGAAAGTTTTAATAATTCTATCATAACTTTCTTCGGGATGGTTATCAAGAAGTGCTGTCGCAAGATATTCAGTCCCATTAAAAATAATGGAGTAATTCTTAAGTGTCATATGTGAAGGATGGTGAGGTGATGGTATGCCGCAGATTATTGTTGCATGTTCCTTTGCGCATACATCAATAGAACCGACTTCTTCAACCAAATGCCCATGTTTTATTGCTATTCTTTTAAGATTTTCCTGTTGTCTTTTAACAGACGGTTCTGGTGAAATCGAGCCTATAGCAAATTTTAATCCAGTTTGGTCTGGCCCATAGAATTCAGGATTCGTATCTAACCCAAACAGTCTACTAAAAAATCCAGGTTCATGCCATCCATTAGGTATTTCAATTTCAAATTTATGTCTATTATTTCTGTAGGCGCCCATATAAAAATAGAATGCAAGAAATTATATAAATACATCACTACAAACTACCCTTAATATTATTAAACAAAAGACAAAGAATATCAAAACTAATTAACCACTTTCGGTGGTAAAAGAACTTTATGCCTTATTCTTAAAGGTTGCGTAAATATTCAGTGCCCCCGAAGGGATTTGAACCCTTGTTTCGAGCTCGAGAAGCTCGAGTCCTTGACCGTACTAGACGACAGGGGCATAAGATTATATTCAATAGTGTTTTTTAAATATATTGCGAAAACAACAATTATTAAATAAGGATTAGAATGATAGCTGAGAACATAGTTAAGAAGACCAAGAAGTTTTGCGTAGAGACGACGTTCGCATATCCTCTGGTCATCAAGTCTGGATTTGGCTGCTACATAGAGGATGTCGATGGCAAACTATATCTGGATTTTAATTCTAACGTCTGTTCCTGCGCTGTCGGTTATAACCATCCTGAGATATTGGATACCATAAGAAACTTCGTGGGAATAGGCGCTCATAAAATAGCTGGCCAAGACTTTTATTCGAAAGAGCAGGCTGACCTGGCAGAAGAATTATTAAGAGTAGTTCCTGACAATTTAAGCAAAGTTCTATTCGTAAACACGGGAGCAGAGGCTGTTGAGAATGCGATAAAGTTTGCCTTTAGAAAGAAAGGGCCTTTGCCAGGAGTCTCTTGCACAGGCGCGTTCCACGGACGCACCATAGGCGCTCTGACATTCACAGACAGCAAGGCTGTTCAGAAAAAGAACTATCCCGAGATAAATCACGAGGTGATAAAGTTCTGCACAAAGGATGATGATTCCGAGGTAAATGGATTGCACGATTTAATAGAAAGGGAATGGTTGCCTGCCTTCGTCATAGCCGAGTGCGTGCAAGGAGAAGGCGGATACAACATAGCTAGCAAAAAGTTTATCAGGAATCTGAGAAAGACGTCCAAAGAGAATGGCTTTCCGTTGATAATTGACGAGGTGCAGAGCGGCTTGGGAAGAACTGGCAAATGGTGGTCTTTCGAGCATTTTGGAATCAAGCCAGACATTATCACCTCAGCAAAAGCCTTGCAGGTCGGAGCTGTTGTTTCTTCAAAGGAGTACGATCCTCAAGAGCCTGGCGCTGTTTCTTCTACTTGGGGCGGAGGTTCAAGAATTGATTTAGCGGTCGGATTGAAAACAATTGAAATAATTAGACACGAGAGGTTATTGGACAATGCAAAGAAGATAGGCAATCACATGATTAAAAGGCTCAGGGAAATGAAGAACAAATATCCTATCATTAGTAATGTAAGAGGTTTAGGATTGATGATTGGTGTAGAGTTCTCCAAGGAAATTTACAAGGACCTTATACCTAAGATGGCATTCAAAAAAGGTCTGTTGGTTCTAGGGTGCGGCAGGAAAGCGATAAGGATTGTACCTCCGTTGATAATAACCAGAGACGAAACTGACAAAGGATTGGACATACTAGAAGACGTAATCAGGCATTTGAAACACTAGCATTTGTTTACATCGCAAAAACACTTACTATTTTCTATTTTGTACGAGTCTGTTTTAAACTTCTCCAGGCATGAAAGTTTGCAGTCGGTAAATGTTATTATTTCAACATATCTCGATTGGCATCCGTTTACCGTTATAGCCTCTCTTTGGAAAGGGAAAAAACCTGAGACGCTGGTTGCCATAAAACTCAAGGATGCGATCAAAACTAGGAACACTGCAAAAAGCCAACCTATTATGACAAATGTTTCTCTCATAATAAGAATATAGCGGAATCAAGATTTATTGCTTTACATTGTAGACTTGACCTTTTCTAATTTCTTCAAATTTTTATATAGCTTCTCAACCGTCCTTCCCACGTCCGCGACTGTCCTAGCTCCTGTGCAGATTATCTTTCCGCTTCCAAAGATCAAGAAAGTGACCTTGGGGTTAATCATCCTATAAACCAGGCCTGGGAAAGAATTCGGTTCGTATTCAGTATTCTCTAAAGTAAAAGCGATTTTATTCAGGTTTATTTTCAGTTGCAATTGCGCGGAGGCGACAATATTTTCTGGAATGACCTTATAATTAGGAAGAACTTTGAATCCTATTCTCCTAAGCTTGCTGACCACGTTTCCTATGGCTATCTTTGCCTCTTTTGGAGATTTCGCTCCTGTGCAGACCACTTTTCCCGATGAAAATATCAAGGCTGCTGCCTTTGGATTCTTCAAACGCATTACTAGACCTGGAAACTGCTCAGGTTCGTATTCAACACCATCCAGATTAGCAACCAGCTTATCTAATTTTATAGGAACTCCCAGAGAAGCTGACGCGACAACGTTTTCTATCTTTATTTTAAAGTTCATTTAAATACCCCTCTTAATAGTAAAAATATTACAATTGTTGATATATAAGCATCGTTTTTTAACAATAAAACCCTTTCCAATGGCGATTGGTGAAGAACTTTTAAAATTCGGGAACACTAAGATATTTCTATGGAAAGAATAATTTTTTTGGCTATTGTTTTATCTGTGATGCTAATAGCTGGCTGCACTCAGACAACATTGTTAAGATTAAAGTCTGAGGACATAACAACTTTCAGCCTGTCTTGGCGAAAGGCAGAAAACACAAGCTGGGCTACTGAATGTGAGAAATGCCAACAAAACAAAACGTTTTGCGAGATGGGCTTTAATTATACACTCTTGATGAATCTACCAGAAGGAATCAATAAAGCAAACTGCAAAATGCTCTACAAACGGATGGAATACCCTCAGGTAGATGATCAATTCTTCTCAATGGCAGGGGAGAATGTTGAAAATATCGGAACCTTTAGCCTGAGTATTGATGAGGATAATGAGGTTGTAATGTGTTGCGGTCTAGGAAATGAGTATAAGCAAGCTTGCAAGATAGCAACGTTGTCAGCCAAATGCACGGCCTAAGGTTTAAATTTGTTCTGTTCTAATTTTAAAATATGAGGTCTCTGCTTATAATCGGAATAATACTTCTTGCAATTACTATCATTGGAGGAGGTTATCTAAACATGTTTGCTTACAAAAATCAAAGCGAGGAGACTAACACAAGTGAAATAGACAACATAACAGAGGGAACAGAGAACCAATCAGCCTTACAGATGATTACAGTTTATTGCATTGATAACGACTGCTCTTCTCAACAAGTTCCAGAAGGCGCTGGTGCACTCGCTAAAGGTTGTTATATGAATCTGAACTATTGCGTATTAAATTCTAACTCAACCTGCATAGACGATTCTGACTGCGTTGGTGCTACTTGCTGTCATCCCGCATCATGTATTAACAAAGCATACAAAGGAGTATGCAATATGCTCTGCACTATGGTTTGTCAAGGGCCTCTAGATTGCGGGGCAGGGCATTGCGGATGCGTAAATAACAGATGCACTGTAATACCTAAATGATTTTTTATCTCTTTTTCTTCATTCCCTTTCTAAAGCCACTCTTGAACTCTTTCACTATCTGAGGAATCGTTTCTTTTGTGGTTATCATAACTTTCCTTTCAGCCTTTTTACCAGCCTTTCCTAGTGTCTCGGCTGTAGTTCTTAATCCTTTTTTTCCTTTCCTAGCCAAAATTCTGCTTTGCTCCTTTGACTCTAACGCTAACATGCCTACGTTTTCGCCCATAGTTCTTGCGGTCTTAAAAAGTCTTGAAGGTTTCTTTCTTTTTGCCATTGTTTTACACCTCTTTAGTATATTTATGATTCATGGCTCCTGACTTAAATCTATATGCTGATTAAAAGAAAGGACAGCCTACAGTTTTCGTTTCTCACTAAAATATCAAGAATATATAAAAATCAGGAATTATTCTTCCTCGTCTTCTTCTATTTCTTCTTTCTCGCCTTGATCCTTGTCTGAATCATCTTCACCGAGTTCACCCTCTACTTCCTCTTCTTCTTCCTTCTCATCCCTTGTTTCCTTTCTTTTATGCTCGTTTTTTTCTTCTATCTCTCCCTCTTCTTCTGTTGACTTGTCTTGCAACAGCTCATGACTCGTTTTTCTTCCAGTTTTCTTAGATTTGTAGCATTCCAAGCACAAGTCATATCCCTGTTTTACCTGCCAGTCATCTAAAGGAGATCCACATTCTTTGCAGTCTTTCTTTTTTTTCATAAAATCACTTTTTCATTCATGCTTAGCACGAGACCCATATTTCCTAAGTCTTTTGCTTCTCCTATGCTCTCTTCTCATTCTATTGTTTCTCATGGTCGTCCTATTCAACTATCTCCTTTTATTTTTTCTTTTCCACATAGTTCTCGAAAATGGCGATGTTCTATCTATAATTAATTTAGAAATTCTAACTTACTTAAATGTTTAGTGCTCTTCACAAGAGGGATGGGCCGTGACCGGATTATGACCGATGATTAATCAAATCTCTATCTATATTCGGATGGTTTTTTAAATTTTTGAATTAAAGTAAGAATTATGAAAAAAGACTCAAAAGATTTAATTAAAAGAATAGAAGTCTCTGATGATGAAGATAAAGACTATGTAGAATATACAGTAATTCACAAAGATGGCAGTAAAGGGTTAGCTGATTTAAGAATCATGGAATTGGGTGAAGGGCATCATATGGCTTATCAACTAAAGGGTGAAGGTCTTCCAAATGGTACTAAAATTGCAGAAATGTTTTTTTATCCGCATAGTGAAACCAGTTCAAGACGAACTGGTGCGGCTTCAAGAGTGTTGGACTATATAGTTAAAGACGCTCGCAAAAGAGATGTAAAAGTAATTTTTTGTGAACCTCATGGTTCGGCTATCAGGGGTTTCTGCCAAGCAAGGGGATTAAAAGACACTGATATAGATCATTGTTATCTTGTAATCTAAATTAATATCTTGTGTAAAAATTCATATTCTTAGTATAGTTAAAAAATCATGAAACTTGTAAGAGCCCTCATTTGTATAAGATTTGACTAATAATTGGTGAAGGCCGTGAGAGGGATTTGAACCCTCGACAAGAGCTCCACAGGCTCCTATGTTAACCAAGCTACACCATCACAGCCATTGATAAAATCTTTCTGTTTTATATATTTAAAAATCATTCGTCTATCTGCGCTCTTTGTAGTTTGCCTGAATAGTCGATATAAACAGTTTTTACTTCTGAGAATTCGTCTATACCGTTTATTCCGCCTTCTCTTGTGTTTCCTGATTTTTTAATTCCACCAAAAGGCAAATGAACCTCAGAACCAATAGTGCTAGCATTAACATAAGTCAAGCCTGCTTCTAGTTTCTCTATTGCAACAAATGCATTTCTAATGTTGTTCGTATAAATAGATGAACTCAGACCATATTCAACAGAATTAGCAATTTTTATTGCATCATTCAAATTTTTAGCAGATATTAAAGAAATTATAGGGCCGAATATTTCTTCTTGAGCAATCCTCATATCAACATAACAATTAGTAAATAGAGTTGGCTCAAAGAACCAACCACTCATTTTAGGTATTTTTCCACCTACTAAAAGTTTAGCTCCCTCTTTTATGCCAATCTCAGTATATTTTCTAGATTTTTCTTGCGCAACCTGATTGATTAAGGGTCCTACGTCTACATTCTTATTCAAACCATTTCCAAGCTTTAATTTCTTGATTCTATTAACAAGCATTTTTTCAAACTTGTTTTGTATTTTCTCATGAACTATGACCCTAGAAGCAGCAGTGCATCTCTGTCCCGTCGTTCCATAGCCACCCCATATAACCCCATCTAAAGCCAAGTTCAAATCAGCATCATCCATGATTATAATCGGATTTTTTCCTCCAAGCTCCAAACTAACTTTCTTGATTCCAGCTTCTTTAATTATCGTAGAACCTGTATCCCTATTGCCTGTAAAAGAAATTGCTCTAACTTTCTTGTTTTTAACAATAGACATTCCAACAGATTCTCCTGAACCTGTTACAAGATTAACAACGCCTTTAGGAATTCCTGCTTTTTCAAGAATTTCTACTAATTTAATTGCACATAGCGGCGTGTCAGATGAAGGTTTGAAAACTATTGTGTTGCCGCAAATCAACGCAGGCATTAATTTCCAAGAAGGTATCGCAATTGGAAAATTCCAAGGTGTTATTAAACCAACTATTCCAATAGGCCTTCTAATCGTCATTGCAAACTTGTCCTTTAATTCTGAGGTAGTTGTGCGACCAAACAATCTTCTTCCTTCTCCTGCCATATAGAACGTCATGTCAATTGCTTCTTGCACATCGCCTCTAGCTTCCATCAGAACTTTTCCCATTTCTTCTGTTACAATCTTTGCTAATTCTTCTTTATTTTGCTGAAGCAATTGACCAGTTTTGTATAAAATCTCCCCTCTTTTCGGAGCAGGCATCTCAGACCATTTATCAAAAGCGTTCTCAGCAGCATCAACTGCTCTGTCTATGTCTTTTTCATTTCCTTTTTGGAATTCGCCTATCTTTTCCAGATTGGCAGGATTTATCTTGGTAAAGGTATTTGTAGACTTGGAATCAATCCACTCACCATCAACATACATCCTATACTTTTTAACCATAGAAGAGATTTGGTATTGCCTATTTATAATTTTATTTAGGTTGAATGAGGCCGTGAACCTCGTCCATAAACCTTTTATTCTTGTGCAGCCATGCCACTTCTTTCATCATTCTCTCATAGCTTGATTTAGTTATCATACTGTCCACTCTGCTCGCATTAATCATAGAATCCACTGTTGCATTTGTCACGGTACACACAGAACCTCCTGCTAAAAGCAACTGATGGGGAACATTCTCTTTTACAGAGTATACACCATTAGAGAAAATCTCATGCATATCTAATTTTTGCGGTTCTTCCTCCTCTAATATCAAGGTATTACATAAATCATCTATGTAGAAATCCTCTTGAAATGGGTGCACGTGAGCACTTTCTATTATTATTCTACGCGGGTAGGGGGTAATCTTTTCGATCAAACAGTATTTAGAGGTATAATAACGTACAACTCCAATGTCAACTCCCCTGCTATTTTTAAAATTTCTTATGTGTATTTCTTTAAAGTTTTTAGCCATAAAAACATATAGAACACAAAACAATTTAAATAGTTTAATATTTTGGTTTATATCTTTTCATCAATAGCGAATTGGAAACCACGCTAACGCTGGAAAAGGCCATGGCAGCGCCTGCAATCATCGGATTAAGAATAAAGGGATACAATATGCCAGCTGCAATCGGTATGCCTATAGAATTGTAGAAGAACGACCAAAATAGATTCTGCTTTATTTTCTTAATGGTGTAATTGCTCAGGTCTATGGCAGCCACGACGTCCCTGAGATCGTTTTTCATCAATACAATCTGGCCGGTCTCCAGCGCGACATCTGTTCCAGCTCCTATGGCGATTCCGATATCCGCTCTTGCCAATGCAGGGGCGTCATTTATTCCATCGCCGACCATGGCTACAATTTTACCTTTCTGCTGCAGTTTTTTTATTTCCTTTTCTTTGTCTTCCGGCAAGACCTCAGACAAAGCATAGTCTATTCCTAACTGCTTAGCTATAGCATCGGCCGTTCTTTTGTTATCTCCAGTTATCATGATGACCTCCTTACCCATCTTATGCAGTTTTTCAACAGCCTTCTTGGAGAATTCCTTGAGTGTGTCTGCAACCGCTATTAATCCAACAATCTTTCTATTCAGTGCAAGAATCATGACAGTTTTTCCCTCACTCTCCAGCCTGTTTATCTCTTCCTCGCTCTCGATCTTTATTTTATATTTTTTCATCAGTTTCCTATTGCCAAGAAGAATGTCTCTCCCGTACCTTGCCGCGATCCCATAACCTGGTATGGCTTTAAAGTGCTCTGCGTTTGGAACATTCAATCTTTCTTCCTTTGCTTTGTTGTTGACTGCTTCCGCGAGTGGATGCTCGGAGTCCTTCTCTGCTATAGCCGCATATTTTAAAATTTCTTTTTTATTTAATCTATCAACCGCTATTATATCGGTCACTTCTGGTTTTCCTTTTGTCAGAGTGCCAGTCTTGTCAAAAACAATTGTAGTTAGTTTGTGCGCATTTTCTAAAGCTTCTGCATTTTTAATCAGGATTCCGTTCTCCGCACCCTTCCCAGTACCAACCATTATTGCAGTTGGCGTTGCAAGTCCCAAAGCGCAGGGGCATGCTATGATAAGAACGGCTATAAAAATACTAAGCGAGAAAACAAAAGTTTGTCCAAAAGCAAAATACCAGACTGAAAAGGATGTTATAGCAATGATTATGACCGCTGGAACAAAATAGCTGCTTACCTTGTCCGCAAGCCTTTGTATAGGCGCCTTGCTTCCTTGTGCGTTTTCCACTAGTTTTATTATCTGGCTAAGGACCATGTCTCTACCGACTTTTGTTGCCTTGAATTTAAATGAGCCATGCTTGTTTATAGTCCCGCCTATGACATTGTCGTTCTTTTTCTTTTCTATCGGTATGCTCTCTCCGGTTATCATGGACTCGTCAATAGAAGAAAGGCCCTTGACAACAATCCCATCAACAGGTATTTTTTGTCCAGGTTTTACTATAACTACGTCACCAACCATGACATCCTTGATTTGTATTTGCATTTCCTTTCCATTTCTTATAATGGTTGCTATCTTTGGTTGAAGTCCCATTAGTTTCTTGATCGCATCAGAGGCTTTCCCCTTTGTCACAGCTTCAAGCCATTTTCCGAGAAGTATAAAGGTTATTAGAACAGCAGACGTCTCAAAATAAACCTCTTCTCCCAGGCCGTTTATGCCCGGAAAAAGTATTACGAACAAGCTGTAGAAATATGCGGCGCTCGTACCTATTGCAACCAGCGTGTCCATGCTTGCGGTTTTTGCCTTTAAAGACAGGAACGCTCCCTTATAGAATCTATAACCTGCTATGAACTGGACAGGCGTTGCCAACAAAAGAAGTATAATGTTTTTGTCTGGCATCATAACCCCGAACCATTCAAGAACCATGGAAATCATGAATATTGGAACAGATAATATCAAAGAAAATAAAAAGAGGCGTTTCAGTATTCTTGCCTCACTAACTCTTGCCGCCTTTTCCTTGTCTACAATTTCCTCATCTTCGCGAGGCTCCTTTATAACTTCGTATCCTAGCTTTTCGATGAGATCGGTTATCTTATCTTCACTGGTTGTCTTTTCATTGAATTCTACGGTCGCCCTTTCCGTCGCAATATTGACGTTTGCACTTTTAACCCCTTTTAATTTCCTCAAGTTAGACTCTATCTTTTGCGCGCACGAAGCGCAGTGCATGCCTGAAATTGAAATCGTTGTTTTCTTCATATACTAATTTATCCTCCTTGATATTTCATATACGTTTCTACAAACTTTACCAGCATTCATATCATCCGCCTCCGCAACCACATCCACTAGATCCTCTGCAACTACCGCTGCCACAACAACTTCCTCCTCCTAGATTTGTTTGCTTAACAGTTCCATCAACACTTATTTGATTGTTTTGAGTGCTAGTCTCATCTAAAACTGTAGCTTTGTATGTCTTGAAAACATCCAGAGATAATATTTGCTGCTTTGAGGTCTTAGTGGAATCATATTTTACATCAAATACATTAGGAAGACTGAATTGAACACTGCCTACACCACTTATTGATTTTAGTTCTCCTGTTATTAACGATGCATGACCTGAACACGGAATATCAACAGTTAGTTTCAATGAAGATAAACCGTCTCCATTAGATGCCGGAACAGCAGTCCCTGTGTTTGATGGCGAAGCTAAAGTCGCATTAGCAAGTAGTGGAAATATTACCAAGAACAGTAAGAGATTAACACCAATAGTAGTTCCATAAAGTGTTGATAAATATTTCCATTTTCTTCCTATTACCTCTTTTGCTGAAAGATCTGTAAATCCTTGCCTTCTAAGATAAACTATTGCTGATACTGTTGCAAAGCTGAATGAAATTCCCACTAGTATGTAGAAGAAATACGGGTTAAGTAAAAGTGGTTTGAAAAACTCTGTAGCTACTGTTGCACCGAATATCGAAGCGAATATGAAAGCTATACAACCTATGTGCGGTATCAAACCATAGGCTATTCCCTGCTTAATAGATGTTTTCTTCGGTTCAATTTTTAGGTCTGTCGCATATCCTATGCTTGCAATCTCTTCTTTTATTTTATCAACGTTAGTCTTAGTTTTATCAAGACGTACATATGCTTTTTCTTCGACTAGGCTCACTCTTGCTTTTTCTACGCCTTCCAGTTGCGACAGTTTTGATTCTATTTTTTCTGCGCAACTTTTGCAGTGCATTCCCTTTATCTCAATTACTTCTTCTCTGGCATTAGAGTCATCCATTTTAATCACCTTTTAATTTTTTTAAATAAACGAATTGTAAAAAAATATAATAAATTATAGCTTGAAACAGCTTATCTAGAAATGTATGAAACTAGTTTCAATGCTTTAAAACGATAACGTTAGTCATACCACGTCTTCTTCTTTCAATTAATCCTTTACCTTCTAATTTATCAAGTATTCTAGTAACTTTAACTTTATTCATTTTTGTATTTTCTACTAAAGTTGATTGGAATATAGTACCTTGAGATTCAATGATTTTTTCTAAAACGGTCCTTTCTTCTCTAGATAGTTCTTTCATAGTCTTTTCATAATTTTCTTTGGTAATTTTCTTTGATTCTATTTGAGGTTTTATTGTTTTAATTTTTGTTATTATTTTTTCTTCTCTTGAAAAGAATATCAGATATAATCCTATAACGACAATAAACAGCATTATTCCGATGCTGACGTTGGTTTGGAAGCTTATGGTTCCCCACATCGGACAACTCGGACCATGGGAGCAAGAAGTGTTTACAATGCTAGTCATCGCCTGATTGAAAGAGAATATTATAAACCCTATCAAAGCAGCTATCACTATTATCAGAACGCCAACAACTTTGTTTCTCATGAAATAAGGTAATATTTGACAATTTAAAAATGACACAGTTTTCCGAATTGCTGCCGGCATGACAACCTTTTTATAGCTTTCTAACAAACAATTAAATGGGTTGGTATGACCGGCGAACGACAATGCTTGGCAAATAATTAGGAATGCTCTTTCTACTCCTAAGACTAGAGAAGAACTTTTAAAAATAACAGGATTACCTGACAAAACTCTTAGGTATAATCTTTCCATTCTTAAAAAACAAGGTTTGATTAAAGAGATTATTATTTTAGAAGATTTAAGAAAAAAAGAAATTTTTGAGGAGATGGAAAAATGAAAATGCTTAAAGTTAAGAAAATAAGAGAAACAGTATGGCCGTCTATTTCGATGGGTGATGTAACATATCCGATTCAGCGAACATATGATTATAAGGTAGGAGACGAAAAAATACACATCGTCGGTTCACAACTTTTATTTTATCCTAATGATATGCCAGACAGTATTCAGGGTTATTTTGCTCATTTTAAAGACCTCCACATTCCTAGAAGTGTCTTGTTAACAGCTTTAGAAAGAGGTGAAATAGCTGAAGAAGAATTCGAGATAATTGTTAGTAAAACAAAATCAATGCCAAAGTAATTAATATATTTATTAAAACAAAGTTATTTGTTTAGTATGCGAGGATGGCAGATCAGTCATGCGATCGCCTGCAGAGCGATTCAGCTGGGTGCAATTCCCAGTCCTCGCTTTTCGTGATTAAATGTTAAACAAAGAGTGGCATTTAAAGCATAAGTTTCCCAAGAACGGGACAGAAGAAGAGAAAGATGAATGGAGAACAGAACATAGAAAAAATTGTGATTGCGGAAAAAAGAAAAAGTGATTGAATGCTAAAAGTTTTCAATACAATGACTGGTAAAAAAGAAGAATTCGTTCCTAAAGAAAAAGGACATGTTTACATGTATGTGTGCGGTCCAACCGTTTACGGCCTAATGCATATTGGTAATGCAAGAACTTTTATAACCTTTGACATTATTTATCGCTATCTTAAATGGAAAGGCCTCAAAGTAAAATATGTACAGAACATAACAGACGTGGGGCATTTAACAGACGTTGGCGAGGATAAAATAATAAAAGGCGCCAAAGATCGCGGAATGGACGTTAATAGCTTTGTGAACCTAATGATAAAAGAATATTTTGAAGATTTGAAATCTCTAAACATTCTAAGGCCTGACATATCTCCAAGAGCTTCTGAACACATTCAAGAGATGATTGAAGTTATCAAAAAATTGATAGAGAACGGCTATGCTTACGAATCAAAAGGTTATGTTTACTTTGATATTTCAAAGTTCAAAGATTACGGAAAAATGTCAAAGCAAAACCCGGAATACTTGGAAAAGCAAAGAAAAGAAACTCATGGCGACAAAAAACATGAAGGTGATTTCGTATTATGGTTCCCTGCTCCTGAAGAATATCCCTTGAAGTGGAAAAGCCAGTGGAGCGTTGGATTCCCGGGATGGCATATAGAGTGCTCTACAATGTCATCAAAATACCTAGGCTTTCCGTTGGACATCCATGGCGGCGGCAAGGACCTCATATTTCCGCATCATGAGGATGAAATCGCCCAGGCTGAAGGTGCAACTGGCAAGAAGTTTTGCAATTACTGGATGCACGGCGAATTCATTCTAATCAATGAGGAGAAAATGGCAAAATCCATAGGAAACGTAGTATCGCCTAGAGACCTTACTAAGAAATATGGAAGAAATGCAGTAAGATATTTCCTCATATCCTCACACTACAGAACAGAAATAAATTTGACAGAAGAGTCGTTAAGGGCTGCAAAAAACACTGTTAACAAATTGATTGACTTCATTGACAAGATTCAAGAGCTGAACGTAAAGGGCGTTTACAATAAAGGCATTGAAGAAAAAATAAATGAAACTAAGAAAAGGTTTGAAGAAAGCATGGACGACGATTTTAACATGCCCCTGGTGCTTGCGTCAATATTCGAGCTTGTTAACGAAGTCAACAAGGCAATTGATGAAAAGAAAGTTTCAAAGGAAAACCTTAACGAGGTTTATGATTTAATTATGGGTTTTGACAAGGTTCTAGGCGTTCTGGAACATGAAAAAGGAGAAATACCTAAGGAAATAATGAATCTGATCATCAAGAGAGAAGGCTATAGAAAGAGGGGAGATTTTGCTGCGGCAGACAAAATTAGAATGGAGATAAACGAAAAAGGCTATATAGTTGAAGACTCTCCGCAAGGCCCTAGATGGAAGAAGATTAAATAGTAAAATCTTTTCCTATTTTTCTTTTTAATTTATCTGCTTCTTTCTGCTTTACTAAAAGCCTCCTGATTGACTCGAAAACTTCTACGAAACCTATTAAAGTAAGGCAATAACCTGCTATCTGGGCAGATACAAACTCTCTAAAGAACCCTGCAATAATAATTCCTGTCCCAACAAAGGCTAGTCCTGTTCTCATGAAAGACAAGATGGTTCTTTCCTTGGACAACAGTAGTTGCTCTTCCTCGCATATTTCTATCCTTGACATCCTTTTTGGCATAATCTTATTTCATTTAACCTAAATAAAAATGTTTCCCTATGATATTTTCACTTACCAGCAAGAAATATTATAGTTTAATTATACTACGTTTCTTTCATAATATTGAACTGTTTCAGAACCCCAATTTATGTCTTCCATATTTATTCCGTGTTTACATTTTAAGAAATATAAACAAGCATCTAAAGAGAGTAAATTTAATGGATATTCAGACGTAGTAAGACCTTCACAATGTAAATAAGATATTAAATATTTAGTTTTTCTCCCATTCTCATCCTGTTTTACTTTATTAAATCTTTCAATAAACCTTCTGTCAGTTGCTATAGCCTTCGCTAGCTGTTTGCCTCTTTTAACTTCATCTATCGGATTTCTAAATACCATGAAATTATTTTATTTCCTAGCTTTAAATATTAGAAAAATCTAAACTAGCTGTTTATCAGCAGTTGAAAGTCTAATTCTCCTTAGTATGTTATGAAATTATTCTCTTCTCACAAACATTTAAAAGTAAGATATAAAAATCAAGTTTAAATTTCTTGTCGCTATTTTATTATTATGCGACCTGAAACTAGAAAAATGTTAGAAAAAGCCGAAAGAGATGCTAACTCACCTACTACATTACCACCTTTAGATGAAAGTGGTGCCTATAGCTGTGCAGAATGTAGAGGTGGTGGTTATAGATGCCGCAGTTGTATTTTGGGTGATGACGAAAAAGAAATTCTGAATAAATTAAAACAAAGTTCTGATAATATACCTTATTATGAAGTAACAAGACTAGTTGATAGAAAAGAACCTTGGTCTACTCCAAGTTTTCATAGTCAAATGGAAAAACTAAAAAGAAGAAGAAAGTATAGATTATAATAAAATATCTAGTTGCTATCTAAAAATTCGGTCTGTATTTATTCAGATGTGAAGAATTAGACATTCAACTCGATATAAACTAGTTGTTTTCCATGGATAATTTCATAAAAGATAGAGAAAAATATAATTCTTAATTTAGAGATTTAATTTAGCCATTTCAGGTTTCTTTACCCTGTTCCATATCTCTATCAGTCTCTGCAGTTTCGCTTCCCTCTCTTTTCCATGAATTCCACATTTTATAATAGGAGATCCTGTTCCAACAGCCAAATCCGCGATAAAGCTGTCAGTAGTGTCCCTAGACCTATGAGAGACAACAGTCTTGTAATTGGCTTTTTTTGCGATCTTGATGGTCTCTAAAGTCTTTGATACCAGACCTACTTGATCAGGTTTTATTATGATCGCATTGCCTGCCTTTTTCCCTATTCCCATTCTTAACCGCTCTGGTTGCGTGGCAAACAAGTCGTCTCCTGTCACCAAGCAGTTAGCCTTCTTAGTCAGTTCAGAAAAGTGCTCAAAATCATTCTCATGAAAAGGATCTTCCGCGTAAACTAATTTATAGGTTTTTATCAGGCCTGAAACAAATTCAAGTTGCTCTTCTGGAGACAGCTTTTTCTCCGGATTTATATAAGAATACCTGCCTCCTTTATAGAATTGAGAGGAGGCAAAGTCTATGCCAATCCTGGCTCCGTAGTTCTCTGTTATCCTGCTTAACGCATCTAGCGTCTCAAGGTCGTTCAATCTGCACATCCAAGCCCCTTCATAATTATTTCCTAACCATATTCCTTTTGACTTGATAAATTTGCCAACATCCTCCCATATCGACTGGTTTGTTCTCACAGCTTCCTTAATGCTCTTAGCCTTGACCGGCAAGACCAAAAATTCCTGCTCAGAAGTATAGCCCCTGTGGGCTCCTCCGCCTATGGCATTGCCCAATGGATAAGGAAAGACGTTAGAATTTTTATTAAAAAACTGATAAGCATTATTTTTTGACAAGGCTCTTATTGCGGCAATTGACAAGGCTATTGATAGATTCGCGCCTATTTTGTCTATACCGATATTCTTTATTATCTTGTCCACCGCGCTTTCGCTTTCGCCGATAAACTTTCTCTTTATCACAGGGAAGTTCTTTACAATGGTCTTAACGTCTAGTTTTTTTGCCTCGTATTCTCCTGCAGAAGTTCCAGAAGGAGCGCATGCTGAGAAAACGCCTTTGTCGGTTTTAATAGAAATTTTTATGGTCTTTTCTTTAACAGCATTGTAAACTTGGCTTATTCCCAAGCCTTTTATCATGTTATCAATCAAGAATCTTTATCCTCTTCAGGCCTTTTGACATCCAGACATGTGAGTCCTTTTTCAAACTCAAGTTTAGCTATTTCAATAGGGTCCTTTAAATCGGTCTTAATGTTTACAGACGCCCCTCTTGATATTTGCAAAGCCCTTGCCCCTACTATCCTTGCTCTCTCAAACCTTGTATATTCCTTTAAAGGGGCTTCTTTTTTGTTCATAATATCATACTATAATCCTATTCATGTTTATAAATATTTAACCCATTTTCCTCTTTCTGGTTTTGAAAACACAAAAATGAGGTATTTTTGAATATGTTTCATAAGCATCAGGATTCACTTTCTTACCTTCTTTAACAGGTTTCGCATCTACAAAATCTTCTATAACAAACTTATTTCTTACAATCGCTCTTATCAGAGTTTGAAAAGTTCTGTGATAATAAGGCATCTTTATCTTAAAGGTTGGCCAATGAGCATATGTTTTACCTTCTTTAAAGTAGTTTCCAAATTTGCGATAAGTTCCTGGCTTACCTTCTATATGCTTTGATATTTCTAATAAAGGATTTGTAAAGGAAAATACGAATATGCCATTATTTTTAAGAACTCTATATATTTCTTTGAATGCTTTATCTAAATTCTTGAAATAACTTGCAGCTAAACCGCATACCACAATGTCAAAAAAGTTCGATTTGTAAGGCATCTTGTAGACTGAACCTACTTTAAAATCTACATCTTTTATTTCAGATTTTGCAATTTCTAGCATCTTGGGAGACAAGTCTATTCCCCACACCTTTGCGCCACGTTTCTTTAGAATTTTCGTATGTCTACCAGTTCCACAACCTAAATCAAGAACTTTTTTGTTTTTAACATACTTCAATAAAGAAGTTGTAGCAGGAACTTCAAGATATGCATTGAAAAAATGATAAGCTGTTATTTTATGATATCTTTTTGAAAGTTTATTATAAATTTCTTTAACTTCTTCTTCGTATTTATTACTCATGTTTACAATTTAGAATTTTTGGCTTACAAAATGTATCTTTTATTGAACTAGAGAACTATCCTATAAACCTAACCAAGAATGTTAATTATATTCTAGCAAGTCAACGACTCCTAATCCATTTATAATAAATAAGGTTAACAATGACGCCAAAAAGGAATAATAAAAATATAATTAATGGTGAAGCTTCTTCCAAATAAAATTGTGCTAATATTAAAAGTCCTCCAACAAAAATAGCAGAAAAAGGCCAAGTATATTTTAATATGGTCAGATTATATTCAACGGACTTGCTATATGCTTCAGAAAAACCAGGTTCCTTAGACTTTCTTTTAGGCTTCTTCATACATCTAATTTAGAACATTGATATAAATACAATAATCTTATTGTTGTTATCGACTTATTTTCATATAACCATGTGAAAAGGCTAGAATCAAACCTTTTCTACGTCATAAAGTGAACTGATGTTGAAAAATGTATCTCACAAAGATCGTTAAGACTATCCTATAATCTTAACAATGTTTGTTAAATATATGACTCAAGTTGTAGTTTCAGTTTGTTTCATACTCTTAGAAAGTATTTCTATTGATTTATCGATTTTCCCTACTCGTCTAGCATAATAGTCTCGATAAGACTTTGGATTGCTTTTTACTTTTACAGGTCCTTCGTTACGTTCTCTTTCTGATTTCAAGTATGCTAAAAGCGCTGTTGATAAATCCTGGGTAGCTTGTTCATTAAAACCTATTTCCCTTAAATCAACATCATGATAACCGCAAATAAATTCTTTTGCAGTTAATGATATCACTGCCTGATCTTTGCATGCCACAATTATTTCAAGTCCATCAAAAAAATTATCCCATCTATTTTCTTTACCGCATCTTTCAGAATTTACTTCATAACCTAACTCTTTTAGGTTATTTCCAAATTTCTTTATAAATTGTTCCTTTTCTTCTGGTGTTCCTGTGAATAGCAACGGAAGTTCAACTTTATGTGTTAATTGATAAGGTCTAAACATAAAAGATTATTGGTTAGTAAAAAATTTAAATCCATATACTTTATATTCAGCAATAAGATTATCCTATAATTATTACAAATATTGTAAGGATTATAACTTGGGTTGCTTTGTCTTAGATTCATAATATTCTATGGATTTGTCTATAATACGTATGTCCTTAACTTTCAGTTTCCTTTCGGAATACTTTCTTATCCATTCTGCCAATTGCTTGTAGTCTTCGATTATAGTATCAGAAGTGCTGTGTACAAAGGGATGAATCCAGTCATTTACAACCTTACCGTTGATTTCAAAGTTTGCCCTCCTCTGATATGAATTTTTAGGTAGAATAGTTATTACAGGCTTGCTAAAATATTTGGCAATAAGTATCTCCTGAGCTGTTCCGGTGCCTATGTTCTCTCTTGCATCTACCACCACTATATCACAGTTCTTGATGTGCTTACAGTCATGACCGAATATTAGCAGAAAGTCAGACTCATCCAAGTCTCTTAATTGGCCTAATATAACTTCTACACCTTTAATCGATTTGAGTTCGTCAACCACATCTTTAGAGGAGCTGCCGTTCTTACTACCTATATCTCTTAGTATCTTGGTTGCAAGATATACCCTAATCATATAATTCAATAATAATTGAGAAGTTAGATTAATATTCTTTAATCTTTACAAATTTTGTAAGGATTATCCTATGTACTTTAGGTCCTCTGGCTTCTTCTCTTTCTTCATCTGGTCCATTGCCTGTTTTTGTATGTCTTCCAATCTTTTAATAAACTCGTGCATCGACTTTACTTTCTCGTCTAGCTTTGCCAGATCAATCTTAACCTTAATGATCTTCTCTATTATCCTTAGAACAGCCTCGGCCGCCGTTGGGTCGGTGATTATCGGGAAGCCTGTCGTCTCACCCAACAGAACCATGCCTTCCATACCATAGGGTTTGGCCAAGCCGACCAACAACCCTGACGCACCTACTATCGTTCCTATCTGGTCGCTGATTTCAAAATTAATGCCGTATTTCCTATAATCCTTGATGATATCGGTATTGGTCGCAGCGCCATAGATTTTCGGCTCCTCTGAGACTTTTCCTGTCCCAAAGCCGCCTACAGTTATTATCTCCTTGCAACCGAAAGTCTTTAGAAAATCTAGAATCTTTCCAACAACCTCATAATGGCCCTTGGGGTCGTATGTCTGGCAATCTCCTATCAGAAGAATCAAGTCCCTTTTCCCTGTCTTGCAGTAATAGAATTCATTTCTCAAAGTGTGTATCATATTATTATGTATCATCACGAACGGGAAGAAATAGGGTGAATATAATTCTGCGAACTTTTTAGCCTTCAATTGATGAACCATGTATCCGACTGCTATCCTGCCTATGTTTCCTATGCCCGGCAAGCCAGCAATGCAAATAGGGTTTTTTAATTTGGGTTTTTTACTAGCAATTATTTTTGTCTCAATCATGTTAAACATTTTTGGTTTACGGATTCTTAAACGTTTGCCTTGGACAGCCTTCTATATTTGCCGTATTTCCTTTCCTTTTCCAAGGAGAATTTTATAGGATGAGCGCTTGCAGTTTTTGTTTTACAGACGCCGCATGCCATGCCCAAGGTGTATGTCTTGCACTTGGGGCATTTCATCAAAAGCATTTATTCGACCTTTCCCTCGCCGCCGCATTCCTCTATTTTATTAATAATATATTCTGAGGTCTCTTCGATTTTCCTTTCTCCCAGCTTTGCGTTCTTTGTCTTCAAGGCCAGGGAGTATTTGGGCGCCGATATGTATTTTATGTCGATTCCAAAATTTTTCTTTGCGTCAGCCAGAATATTCCTTATTATGTTCATGCCGTCCGGCTTGCAGCATCTCAATTCTATGATCTTTTTTATGTTAGCCTCTTTTATTTCGAGCTGTTCGTCCGCAATAGCCTTTATCGCCTTGACCAGCTCTTCTTTGAACCCCTTTCTAATGAGAAGATCATAACCTTGCGGTGTCATGGACATTTGAAAAACATCGAAGGCATTGCCGAATTTCTCCTCGATTTCAGAAACTATCCTCTGGTTAACCTCTTCCATGCTCAAATTCAACTTTTCTGCCAGCATATTCAGCATTTTTTCAGCTTTCAGCCTTTTCTTGTATTCTCTCATCTTTTCCTCGGAGTCATATTTCCTGACTCTTTTCAGGCTGAGGGCTATGTGCATCTTCTCTTGGTTGACATCCATGACCTTGACAACGATCTTTTCGCCGACTTTAACGAACTTCCTTATGTCCCTTACCCATTTTCCAGCAACCTCAGAAATGTGTATCATGCCTTCCTTGTTCCCGTATTCTTCCAAGGATATGAAAGCAGAATAAGGATTGACCCTAACTACGGTTCCTATGACTATTTCCCCTCTTTGCGGCCATTTTTCTTCATTTTTCATAAACAGTTTATTGTGTTAAAGTTTATTAAAATGACGCTGTCTGACAAATTTAAATAGATAATAATATAACTATCTATTAGTGGTAAAATATGGCTGAACGTGCCGGAGAGTACATAGAACAACTGCAGCATGAGAGCGGAAAAAACAAAGGCTTTTTTGCTAGCCTTTTTCGCATGGACGACGATAGCTGGGGGAGAAATAGAAGATACGGAATAAGAAATAAAGCGCACAACGAACTCTTGCAAGCCGGCATTGATGATAGAACTATACTTTCATGCCCCAAGATAGAAGATTTACCCCCAAACATAAGGTCTGTTGTAGAAGGTAAGTTGTCTAAATATCTAAAAGATTATTAGTAGGTTTGCAGAACCTTTGACTTGATCTTGGCTTTTCCACCGGTTCTCTCAATCAGATCAAAACCGCAGACCAAGCACTTTACAGCAGAAGTAGCCTTGTTGAATATTATCTGCTCATTCTTGCATTTAGGGCAGGTTATTTTTAAGAACTTGCTCTTTGGCTTTACATTTGATTCTTCCATTTACATCTTCCTCTTTATCTCGAACTTCTTTACCCTGAAGCCTTTGCCAACCATGTGCTCCTTGCCGCAAACCTTGCATTTGTATCTCAGGTCTAATTTCTTGGTAGGCTTTGACCTTCCTTTTGGATTGGTTCTAGGATAGCTTCCAAAACCCTTCATCTTTCTCTTGAATATCCTTTGGCCGTGGGATAGAAGGCCTCTGGCCTTTGAAGCGCTAACCCTCTTTACCTCGCTCTCCGTGTGTTTGCGACAGTAGGGGCAGTATCTTTTCTGTATTTTTGGTATGTCCATTAAATCACTTATCTCATAAAAATTTACGAATGCATCATTAATAAAGATATTCGATGAGTAGACTTTTAAAGCTTAAAACTATATTGGGCTTTGTATAAATAGTTGCCAGAAAGCCTTATTTTTTATACAGAAACCTGATTTTTTATACAACATACATTCTTAAAGAATGGTGCGTTATTTCTCTTAAACAATAGATATAAATATGTTTACTTTCTAGTAATAAATATGGTAAAAGTTGAAAGTGCTGAAGCAACATTTAAAAGCATGCTAAAACCTTCTGCAGATAAAGATTGGTTTGCTGCGGCGGACGCACGTGATAATTGGAAAGATATTGGTACTTATTGGGGTTTAAACCATATGACAGAAGTATACTTATCCCAAAGATTAACAGAAGAATTTTTGGGGAGAGGAAGAGAAAGATATGTTGTTATGCCAATTCAAGAAGCTTGTAATTTAGTTAATTCCGATGAAAAATTCAGAGAAATGGCAAGATGGAATTTTCTTCACACTAAAGAACTTATCCTAGAGTCAGGTTTAGTAATTCCATATCCTAGAGTCAAGACATATGAGGGGCATTTAGAATATGTAGCAGATGTAAAAATCGATGGAGGTGAACTAAAACCTCATCCTTCTGATGTTATTAAGGTAGAACTAGACACCAATGATGTTGTTAAAACATTAGTTAAAGCAGGAATTATGAAAGAACCAAAAAACAAATTCACGAGCGCAGGAATTAAATTCGAATCTTATTTAAATCCTGGAGTATCTGTTCCCAGCTTTAGTTGGGATAATAACAATGAATGTATTACAGTATCGACGTGCGAACCTTCATGTACAAGCAGCGAAGTACAACGCACTGTCTTTAAAAAAGTTACTTACTCTTAAAGAAATAATTAAATACTTTTCTTTCCAAGTCTCAGAAACTGTAATTCTGGCTTTTAAGTGTTTGCAAACCAATATATCCTAATGGGAAAATTGGGCGGCAAGACGTTGAGTCGCATGCAAAAGAAGAACCTAAAGAAAAGAAGAAGATAACGCATAAGTAATTATTTAAAGTTTGAAACTTTAATTCTCTTTATGGACATGAAAAACGTGATACTAATCTTTTTCATAATAATAGCAGCCTTGGCGGTCCTAAGTCTAACACCCTCGGAAAATAGAACAGGCAATTTCATAATGCCTTCGATAATCAGTTTGGAGGCGGCCATACTAATCATAATATTCTCGCTTTTCACAATAGCTACTTTATTGTCTAAGAAAAGTTATTATCCCTTTTAATCCAGTATGTTCTCTGCCGCTTTCCTCGTTATCAACAATTTTGCAACCTCGTCAGGCAGAGTTATAATGTCTCCTGTTCTTAACGGTCCGTAGGATTGCATGTCAACTCCTGAAAACTTGGGAAGATCAATCAATACCTTTACCAGCAACTTGCCGTTAGGCCTGACAGCAATATTCTCCATCCCTACGGGCTTCATTTCCTCAATGCTTTTTTTAGCTTCCTCTATCTTTTCTTCAGCAATGTCGTCAAAACTTCTGAATTTCTCGTTCATGTCATTTTTAAATGATTTTAGAGTGTTGACAATATCGTCGAAGAACTTTCTTTCCTCGTCATTAAGGCCTGATGGCGGCAGCTGGCCTCTCATGGTGCTTAAAGCCGCTAGAACAATCTTCTTCTGCCTTCTGTTGATCACGTCTTCCAACAGCTTTTTTGCGTTCTCAACCTCTAGAAGAGAGGTGGTGTCTTTCAGCTTCTCCTTTATCTTGAACCAGTTTCTAACAGACTCAAAGAAACCGTCTGGCAATTTTTGCAGCTCTTCCTCTTTCTCCGCTCTGTGTGCGTTTCTAACAGTTTCATAGGTTATTATGTCCATTACAATCACTTGATATTAAACTGTATAAAAACAAAAACTAATAAAGGTTTGCTAAATATTAAGGTTTAAATACTTTTACTTCTATAATAAAAATTCCCTAGTGATTTTATGAACGATAATTCCAGAACCGAATTTGATATAATAGACGACACTTTAAACGCTATTAAAAAAACTGAAAAGAAAACTCACTTAATGAACAAGGCGGGCCTTAACACAAAATATCATGATAAAGTTATTTCTTACCTACAAAAAGTTGGTTTCATAACAAAAAACGGGAATGGAAACGGTAAACCTTACGAAGTTTTGGAAAAGGGTGAAATGTTTCAAGAAATGTTTGTCGGATTAAGAGCTCTATTAAAACCAACTAAACCTTATCCTTCATCAATCTGAAAGGATAGTTTACTGGATTCTTTGAACAGTATTGGTCAGGCTTGCACACGCCGAATGATACGTAGAATAATTGCGAGTAACAGTTAGCAGGCATCAGCTCTCTGCTCTGCCTGAAGTGCCATTTCAACTGAGTCTTAAGCGTCCTCTCGCTCAGAGGCTGAGGGTTCTTTAGGTTCCACTCCCTTATCCTTTTCTCTATTTCCTCCGGCTTCCAGTTCATCGTTCTTAAGAAGGATAACAACGTGAACAAGGACCTCTTCCTTCCGTCTGACAGGCCATTCAAAATTATTTTAATGCAAGGCGGGAAATATTCTTCTGGTATCGGCTTGTCAGATTTCTTTCTCAATCTCACAGGCTTTATCGCTTCCTTGGGCTGTTTGGCCTTCCAGTCCAGAGCCTGCAGCAACAACTCAGTAGCCTCGCCCTCTTTGTTGACTAAGAACTCAATATCTGTTTTTAGATTTTCTGGCCTTGCCATTTCTTTTTTAAAATCTTTCAGGTCTTCAAACCTTATTGGCAGCGAAACTAACCAATATTTTGGATGCAAGGAATAAGGCATCCTGAACAAGTGGCGGTTGCCCCAGTTCTTTTCTATGTCTATGAACTCGTAGGGAGACAGTTGCGAGACAGACTTGACAGTCCTAACCAGGGAAGCAACACCGCCCTCCATTGCTATCAACTCCTCCAATATTTCGTCCTTTACCTTTTCAGTAACGTATTCTGCCAATGCCTGAGGTATTTCCGGATATCCTCTTCTAGTCTCTTTGAAATCAATTTTTTCAGGAAAGGCATTGCCCGCTATTCCCACATGGAATCCCCTTGAACCGGAGAACTTGACGGTTGATTCAATCCCCAAATCTTTTAAAAAGCTACAAACGACCCTGGCTGCCGCGGCCGCGTGCTCTAGTTTTACTTTGGCGTCGATGTCGATTAGAAAGTCGAAACCCTTTCTCAGGTTTTCTATTTCTTCCTGCTTTAGGTTCGTAGACAGTTGCATTGGCTGCGTCCATCTTTCAACAGAGCAATGAAAGGCAACTGCGCCGTCTTTGACCTTTCCTTCTATGTCCTTCGGATACAGCAACACGTCAGGCCTTTTCAGGTAGGAGCCGTCTTCTATGGAACCGACGACTTCCCTGTCCTTTGCTGTTGATAATATCTCCTTTTGCACAGCAGGATTAGAATAGTATTTCAGGATTTCTAGATAATGCATAATAAGAATAATACGCTACATTATTTAATATTTTTTTACCTCATGTCAAAGGTTATAAATGTTAAAAATTTAAATAATCAATGATTAGAATGAATGATTTGCTGAAAAGAAAAGTGGAGGACATGGATCTGGAGAAGATTGACTTTTCCGGCCTGATTAAACAGATGGGCTCCTCTGGCGGCTTCTCTGCCAAGAATCTGGCCACAGCAGTGTCAATTCTAGAAGATATGATAAAGGACAAGGAATGTAAAAAGTTCTTATCGTTTCCAGCATGCATAGTCGCCACAGGTTTGAGAGGCGCGATTGCCCAGGCGATAGAGAAGGGTTTGTTCGATTTCATAGTAACTACTTGCGGAACTTTGGATCATGACTTGGCAAGGGCTTACGGCGGAGAATATTTTCATGGCTCCTTCGAATTGGATGACGCGAAACTGCATAAGGAAGGCATCAACAGGTTGGGAAACGTCCTGATACCGAACGATAGCTACGGTGTGATATTGGAAAAGAAGATGAACCCTATCCTCGAGGAACTGGTTAAGCAGAAGAATGAATGGTCTGGAAGAGAGATTATACATGAGTTTGGCAAGAGACTGAATGATAAAAATTCTATTCTCTATCAAGCCTCGAAGAAGAACATTCCAATATACGTCCCAGGAATAACGGATGGAGCCTTCGGAACGAATCTTGTATTGTTCTCGCAGGATCATGATTTCAAACTTGATATTCTAAAGGACGAGAAAGAGCTTTTGGACATAGGCTTTACAAAGAAGAAACTTGGAGCATTGATGATTGGCGGGGGAATTTCAAAGCATCACGTGATATGGCACAGTCAGTTTTCTGGCGGTTTGGACTATGCGGTCTATATAACCACAGCGACCCAGTATGACGGTTCGCTATCAGGAGCGCGTTTGACTGAGGCAGTAAGTTGGGGTAAGGTCAAAGAAAAAGCAAAGTATGTGACAGTGGATGGAGATGCTACTATACTGTTGCCAATAATTCTTGCAGCTTTATATGAAAGTATAAAATGATTTTTTATGAAACTAAATAAGGACGCTTATGGTCAAGAGATTTGGACTCATTTCAAAGGAAAAGAAGGCTATGAGATAGTGGAAAGAGAGGATGGATACTTCAGCGTATCTTCAGGGCCTAAAACATATTTTTCTCAATTCAAGGATTGGTCAGAGAATGAAAAGAAGGCAATTAAGTTTGTTAGGGGTAGAATTCTAGACGTTGGTTGTGGTGCTGGAAGACACTCTTTGTATCTTCAAAATAAAGGTTTTGATGTTACAGGGATTGATAGCTCACCTTTAGCCATAAAGGTCTGTAAGTTAAGAGGACTTAAGAAAGCAAAAATAATGTCCATAAAAGACGTTGGCAAATTCAAACCAAACTCCTTTGACACCGTAATCATGATGTGTAATAACTTTGGATTATTCGGCAGCTTCAAAGGGACAAAATTATTGTTGAAGAAATTCTACAGAATAACTTCACCCCATGCCGTTATAATTGCAGATACCCTTGACCCTTACGAGACAGATAATCCAGCACATCTAGAATATCACAAGTTTAACAAGAAAAGAGGTAGGATGGGCGGTCAGGTTAAACTAAGAATAAGATTCGAAAAATATGTCAGCGATTGGTTCAATTACTTGATGGTTTCTAAAAAAGAAATGAAAAAATTATTAAATGGAACTGGCTGGAAAGTTAAAAAATTCATAGACTTTAAAAAAGCACGTTACACTGCAATGATTGAAAAAGTCTAAATTATTCTTCTGCTATTCGCTTTCGCTGACTCTCGGAGCTAACACCATACCCAAGAAAGCATTATCATTCTCGAAAACCAGCCTCAAAGGAAAGTCTTTGCCAAGCATTATCTTTGCCTTGTCCGACAGCCTAGAGCCTTTTATCATCTTCTTCAGGTAATCCAAAGAATACCTGGCGCTGATTATCTCCTTTGAGTTCAGCTTGGTTAGCGTGTCAGTTCCCTTGAAAATCTTTAATTCGCTTTTGCTGTTGTTGCCCTCCGCGAACATCCTCAGTTTGTCAGGGGACAATTCTATTATGACTGAGTCAGCGACTATTTCAGCATCGCTTATCCCTTGCTCCAAGACGCTAGAATCAACCTCTGCGTCAGCAGTAAACTTCTTCAATAGCTGTTCTATGTCCGGCGTCTCTGCCTTTGATATTTGCAACAAGGGCATTGCAAACTTTCTAACAGAACTTCCTTCTAGGATAACTTCCAGTATGCTTTCTTTCTCGTCCAGACTTATAGTTAGCTTATCGTCTAAATTGGCCCTTTTAAGAACTGTCAATAGATTTAACAGATTTATGCCAAAAGTGATATCTTTATCGCACTCGTACTCCTCGAACGCGGAAGATTTTAATTTAAAGTCCACGAAGGAAACCATGGTCCTATCAGCTGCCTCCAACTCTATGCCAGTTTTTTTAACATTAAACAATCCATCATCTATAAGCTGAGAAATTATATCTATGCTGTCTCTCAATAACTTGGGATCTTTTGTAACAGCCTTAAACAATCATATCACCTCGCCTGATAAAATTAATGCTTTATATTATTAGTTTGAAAGATTTAAAATAGATGTTTCATGTAGATAATTTCATTTACCAGCAAGAAAGATGCAAGTTTCAGCAGGGTAGATTGAATTGTGTGGTGGGAAAAATTACAGTTCAAAATGTTTAAATCTTTGATTATTCTTTTATATTTAGGTGAAAACATGGCAGATGCTTGTGATGGTTTAGGTTATGCTCCAGTTATACAAACCCATCGTTCTAAAAAATTAGATAAAGTTGCTGAATATTTTAGAAGATTAGATGAAATAAGAGAAAAAGCAACTGAAAAATTTGGAGATGTGAAAGATTATTGTAAAAATAATAAAAGACAAACTGTTTATATTGCTGCAACAATAGGTTCAGGAATTACTGGTTATGCTTTAACAGGACATCCATTAATGGGAACTAGCTGTGCTGTCGTTGCAGGTAGTGCTAGTATGATTCATAACGAACTTAAAGACATAGAAAAAGAAAGAATTGCTAGAGAAAAACATTAAAATCACCCATTTTCCATCAAAAAGCCTTATTTTACACACGGTTTTCAACCAAATCTAAACTAGTTGTTTGTCGTCGGTTGAAAGTCTAATTCTCCTTAGCATTTTCAAGAATTATTTGCTTGTCCCAAACATATAAAAGTGGCACATAAATTGCTTTTTATATTAGAAGTCCAAAACCGTCGGCAAGTGGAAACTTTAAATGAAGAATCTTAGTTTTAGATGAAGTTAGACGAAATTATGGAAGAAATTAACGTGCAATTAGTTCTTCTTTTTTCCTAAGTTCAGCAGCACTTTCTGAAATTTTTTGTTTCAAATGTCTTCTTACTTCTTCAAAATTTATTTGTCCGAGATTATATCTCAAACTGTTTTCATGAGTCTCTCCTGATGATTCTATACCAAAAAGAACTCCTCTCTTACCACTGCTCATAGTAAATTCATCAATAAGAGGGTTTTCCTTAAAATCTTCTCTTGAAAATGATTTTTTTGATTCTTCTTTAGAATATGAAGGTTCCCACTTTTGTTTAATTAGATATGCAATTTCTGGAATAGCTGCTTTTTCAGTTTCTGCTGCTACGTTTCCTTCTTCTTTATTATTCCATATTTGCGGTAACCAGTCTGCAACAGGTTTTGGAATATTGAAAATACTAAGTCTTCTAATGCCTCCTTCTTTTATATCATAAGAATCTCTAAATCGTGTTTCATGAATATATACTTCAGCCTTAGGAGTTTTTTCTAAAGCTTCAAATATTTTTTCGCTCTGAATTTCTTGAATTGTTATTGAATTTTGAAGATTTTCTACTTTTGATTTCAAACTACTTGTGTCAGTATTTACAAATCTTATAACAGATGCAGAAATATTATCTCCATAGCGAGGATTACCAAATCTAACATATTTTGTTTTTATTAAACCTTTTTCTTGAAGGTCTTCGAAAATGGGATTTCCACATGTTGCAGGATTTTGTATTAATTCACCATCTTTGAAAAAACTAAGGAAATCAACTTCTTCTTTTAATAATTCTATCTGACCTCTTGCATTTCTTGAAGAAATTTCAGCAGGACTACAACAATACATAAGATCAATTGTAGTTGAAGGCTCTCTTGGAAGAACTTGCGATTCTTTTAATGCTTCTATAATAACTTCTCTAGCATTTCTTGCAATTGTTGGTTCTGAAGAAGTTTCATAAAAATGAAATTTTAATGCGTCTGCTGTTGGAAAGAGACTTGTATTACCAGCAACGAATTTTAAATAATCTTCAGCATGCAGCGTTAGTGATTTTGCATAAGATAACTCTATATCAGGTTTCTTTAGCATTGCCATTTTTATCACTTTTTATTATGATAATTAAAGATTTAAACCCTTCTTTCAATGAGTAATCCTAAATTGAGATACTAAAATGTGCCGTCGGCAGGAATTGCTATTTAATGTATAGTCTGTATCTAGAACAATTATCAGATGTGAAGAATTAGACATTCAACTCGATCTAAACTAGTTGTTTCCATATGATATTTTCATATAACATGATGAAATTCTTAATAGAACACTTTATTTGAGAACAAGGAACTACGCTGAGGCTCAAAAGTTTTTAACAATCTCTCTTGCTTTTTTATAAAGTTTTAAATTAAATCCTGTCAGGTCCTGTATCGCCTCTCCCCTGCATTCAAACCCGTCTATCATAGGTAGAATTCTGGTTATCACTCTCACGTATTGGCCTTGCCGAACGCTAGTTTCTTCTCCGAAATAGACATCCACTTTTCCTGTTCCATCGTCAATTACAATAGAATTAGGGGTTATGTCAATCACGGTTCCTGTCAATCTCACCCTAACATCAGATTCGGGCTGTATGTCTGCAATGCTCTTTTCTATAGAAGGCAGCCTTCTTCTTACAAGCCTTTCCTGAGCCATACAGAACTTATGGGAATATGCAAATAAATAACTTATTGACCCTTGAGGAGGAGTATCACTCTTCTTCTTTCTCTTCGTCTTCCAAATGCTCGTTGTCCTCTCCGAGGTTTTCTTCCACAATTTCTTCCTCCTCGGCCTCTTCCTTCACTTCCTCTTCTTCATTCTCGTCTTTGATCTCCTTTTCTCCCTCTTCCTTTGTTGCCAAGTCCTCTAAGAACTCATGGGTCGAAGCAGCTCTCCTGCTTTTCTTTGGCTTGTATTTTTTCTTGCAGCTCTTCTTTTTCATGAAAATAATTAAAATTCTAACATTCTTAAATCTTGTTTACTGGAAGAGATTTATATAAGATTCCCAATTATATAGATATGGTTTTAGAATCAATATTCCCTGTTAGAAAGGTTGTAAAAAACCCGATAGACATGTTCGTACTGTCTGTCATAATTTCTTTAGCTTCAATATACATAGCAAACATGATATTTCCCGGGCCATCAACAGGCAAGATAATAACCTTGTTCATCACATGCGCCTTAGCGCCGGTAATATACGGAGTGTTCAAGGCAGAGGAAGAGACAGAGAGGGAGGAAGCCGAACACAGGATAGACAAAACATTTCTGGAAAGGCATGAAGAGGTAATGAAAATATTTACCTTGATGTTCATGGGAATTTTCATAGCCATATTCATCGTTTCTGTGATGTCGCCAAGCGAGTATGTCGAGGCGACGTTCAGCGACCAGATACAGGAAATACAAAGAATAACCTCGCTCTCGTCAGGAAATGCTGTTGTAGGAAAAGCCTTATCCGGTAACGTCCTAGACATGATACTATGGAATAATTTAAGAGTCATGGGACTGGCATTCATTTTATCATTATTGATTGGAGTCGGCAGCATCGTAATACTGGCATGGAACGCCTCCATACTGGCGCTATACCTGGCGTCATTCATCAGGAAAGGCCTGATAGAAGAATTCATGGTCAGAACAATAAGCATAATCCCCCACGCGCCCATTGAGATTTTCGGCTACTTCTTGGCAGGAATAGCTGGCGGCGTCCTGTCCGCAGGGCTGATAAGGGAAAAGTTCTTGAGCAAAGAGTTCGTGCTAGTCTTTAGAGACTCTTTATTATTGTTATTCTTGGCTATAGGCGCCATATCTTTGGGAGCGGTTGTCGAGGTATTTCTTTAAGGTTTTAATAGATAAAATCGGTATTCTTTAATGAAGGGCCCGTAGTATAACTTGGTTTAGTATTCAAGCTTCGGGAGCTTGCGATCGGAGTTCAAATCTCCGCGGGCCCATTCTAAAACTTTAAATAATTTAGACTGAAATAAGAATACAAATGAAAAAAGTCTCTCAAGCCATAAAGGTTAAAACATTGGATTACGCACCCAATTTTAAAGATTTTGGACCAGATAAAATTGTAGCCGCTAGCGGAATTCTAACATTTAAAAATAAAGATTTTGCGGAAACTTTACAACAAATTGATGAAAAAACTCTAAAGGGATTTCATAATGAGGCAACAAGACGTGGACATGCTTCTTTGACGACCTCGGTAAATTTCTATTTTTGGATGGAAGGAAGCAGGCTTATAGATTTTTACTTTACTAGCTTCCCTTTCGGATCTTACATGATGCTCAGCGTAAGAAGGTTTGAGGTGACCCCTGAAAACATACTTGTCCCAGATTCCATAGCAAGTTCGGAATTCGCAGAAGAATACGGAAACATATGCAATAGGCTTATTGCTCTGTATAAGAGAGTAAAAGACGAGACGAAGAGTTTCGACGAGGCAAGGAGACTGCTCCCTATGGGAATTACCTCACAAGGATTCTTCAGCTTCCCTCTTCAAGCGCTTATAGGAATAATAAAGGAAGTTAAAGAAGACAAAGAGAGAAAAGTACACCTGATACCAAAGGAAATTGCAAAGATAGCTGAGATTTTTGAAGAACAGATAAAAAGCAACACGAATTATTCGGCGGACGCGTCATTAAAGCTGCCCTATAACACAAACTTTACTCATCCTAATCTGTTCAAGAGCGATATAAAACTCGATCAATCGGGAATGAAGATCTTGCTCAAAGACAAAAGCCTTGGAAAGATGCTAAGTGATTTGAAAAACAGCCTTGAAGCTGATGTAGGCGATTCTAAAGAAAGAATTAAGAGAAACTCTAGCATATGGAAGGATTTTGTTGATAATGCTCAAGATAAAATTCTCTTGGAAGCAGATTTCAAAAGTTCATTATCAGCATGGAATGACTTCAAGAGGCACAGAACAGTAAGGCAAAAGGTGGAGTCGATATACCACGCCGCAGACAGATGCATTGAAAAATGGGACGAAAATAATTTTTACATACCAAACGTTGAAAATCCAGAAACAAGAAAAGAGGTTATGGAAATTTTTAAAGATTCAATAAACTTGTACAAAAGGATGACAGAAAACGGGATTGAAAGAAGAGATGCGATATACGTAATTCCCAATGGGATGAACGTAGGAGTTAAAATGTTATTTGACGGATATCATATTTTTGATCCTTTCGGTTTTGTTGGAATCAGAGCATGCACAACTGCAGACCATGAAATTGTAAAGTTCGTCAACCAGTTATCTCAAGAAGTAAAGAAAGAACTGCCAGAAACTGAAAACCTAATGGGTCCAAAGTGTAAGCTCGGCTTTTGCCCTGAGAGAAATTTTTGCGGCGTAGTCAAGAAGTTTGTAAGAAATTACGATGAAAATTTGCATTCAACTTTTCAATAGATCTTTAATAAGAGCGTGATTAAATGGGAGTAAAAGGTCTGGTAAGAGACGTCATAATGTTTTACGTCGGCATCCAACTCCTGATGGGAGGCTCTAATGTTTTGACGTTAGGATGGATATTAATAATTACAGCCATAATCTTTACAATAATAGGTTTTTTAAGAATGTGGGGCTATGTTTGATAAAATAATCAAGATCATTGAAGACCATACCAAATGGAGGAAGGAATGCCTGAACATGATCGCTTCCGAGAGCGTGATGTCGCCCTTGGCAGAAAAATTATCCTCAACAGATTTTGGAGGCAGATACAACGAGCACTCTGGTCCTGAACTTCATTATAAAGGGACAAAGTACTCTTATGAGATAGAAGAATTGTGCAATGATATTTTTAGAAACAGATTCAACACAAAATTTGTTGATGTAAGGCCAATCTCAGGAAGCATGTCTAACCTAGCTATCTATGGGGCGTTCACAAAACCTGGGGACATCATAGTTAGCCCGGGAATACCCAACGGAGCCCACATAAGCCACACCAAAGTTGGCATGGCAGGCATAAGAGGATTGAAAAACATTGACATGTTCTTTGACGCTGACAGAATGAACATCGATGTTGATAAGACCGTTGAGCTCATTAAGAAGGTTGACCCGAAGCTTATAATATTCGGGGCCTCGATGTTCCTGTTCCCTCATCCGATAAAGGAGATAAAGGAATCGATAAGCGATGAGATAAAGATAATGTATGACTCTGCCCACGTGTTCGGCCTAGTCTACAATAAAAAGTTCCAGAGGCCCTTCGAGGAAGGCGCTGATGTAATAACCTCATCAACCCATAAAACATTCCAAGGACCACAAGGCGGAATTATTATCGGTAACAACAACTTGGATGAAAAGGACTGGAAGAAAGTCGAAAACTCATTGTTCCCTGGAACCATGTCCAACACTCACATCCATAGGTTCCCTCCGCTGGCCATCACTGCCTTGGAGATGAATGAGTTTGGAGAAGATTATTCCACGCAGGTCATCAGGAACGCAAAATCATTGGCAGATTTCTTGGACAAAGAGGGCTTTAAGGTTCTATGCCCCAACAAAGGCTTTACAGAATCGCACCAAGTCATAGTAAATGTCAAAGAATTTGGCGGCGGCAGAACTGTTGCTGACAGACTAGAGGAATGCAACATAATATGCAACAAGATGTCCTTGCCTGTTGATTCGCCTGATGACGCGACCAGAAATCCTTCGGCAATAAGGCTAGGCGTTCAAGAGCTTACAAGATTCGGGATGAAAGAAAAGGAGATGAAAACGATAGCAGAATTCTTTAGAAGGATATTAATGGACGAGATGAGCACTGATAAGATTAAAAAGGATGTAATAGATTTTAGAAAACAGTTTCAAGAAATAAAATACTGCTTTGAGGCATGACTATGAGAGGAAAATTCATACTTTTCGAAGGCGGTGACTCTTGCGGTAAGAAAACCCAAACCGCTCTTCTTGCTGAAAGATTGAAGAAAGAGGGAAAGAAAATTGAGATAGTTCATTTCCCCACATATCAAAAAACACCTCTGGGAATATTTGTCGCCAAGTACCTGAAAGGAGATTTCGGCTCTAAGGAATCCATAACTCCAGAGATAGGTTCTCTGTTCTATTCTTTAGACAGGTATCAGTTCCAGAAAGAGCTCGAGGAAAAATTAAGATCTGGAATAAATATTATTTCAGATAGATACACTGCTTCTAACATATTCCAAGCTGCCAAACTGGAAGGCGATGAAAGGTTTAAGATATGGGAATGGATAAAAGCCATTGACAGCAGGATACCACAGCCTGATGCAACAATAATATTGAACGTCCCAGCCAAGATATCAAAAGAATTGACAATGAAGAAGGAACAGAAAAACGACCTCATGAAAAAAGGCGAAGTGGACATCCATGAAGCGGATCTAGAATACCAGGAAAAGGTCAGGAAAACTTATTTGGAGATAGCTCAAAGAGAAGAATGGTTGATAGTAAATTGCTGCAGACAAGATGGAGAGTTCATACCACCTGAAGAAATTCACAATGAAATTTACAATAAATTAAAAGAAATAAAAATTCTCTAATCAAGGCATTGTTGAATTAGTCGAGTTTGTCACATTAGTGATGTTTGCCGTGACACTTGCAGCTGGTCTCTCTCCTGTTAGTCCTCCAGCTTGAGATTCTCCGCCAGTTTTTTGACTCTCGGGAACCGTGAGTGCTGATGTCCTTGAAGCCCCTGCAAAATTAGCATAACTAAGATTATAATAATAAAAGAAACCTATGAAAACAACCAGAATGCATATTCCAAGAATAATGACAAAGTTAGTAGGAATCCTGGGTCTTACCAAGGCTGAACCCTTCTCAGTGAGGTTGTAATAAATCCATTTATGGCCTGTCTCCTCTCTTCTGATCAAGTCAGCCTCTTCAAGCCTGTTTAGATGTTCTACAATAGTTGATGCGGCAAGATTCAATTCTTTAGCCAATTCAGATGGCGTCTTTCTTCTTTTGCCCAGGCTTTTCAAAATGTCTAGCCTTGTGTCCGCTGCCAAGGCCTTCAATGTCTTCCTGTCTATGTCCATATTTTAGAATTTAACCTCTATCTTTTATAAGTTTTCAGTATTGCTAGGTTTCCACCGAACTAAAAATAAATCTATTTATTTAGAGAATTGCCAATAAAATTATGAAAAAGGTTGTTCTAATCATAATTGCTGCTATAATAATAGTAGCACTAATCATATTTCTTTATCCAAAGGATGCCGGCAGTACATGTGGCTTTTGTACGAGTAAAGTTAATCAAAGAGAAGAATATGACTGTATAGGTTTTAAGTATGAAATAACACCAAATTGTTATGACTGCGGCATACGGATAAAATGCATGGGAATTGTTACTGGAGAAAAAAGGTGCTATAAATCAGATTATAAACAGCCTCCAACTTATACAGAAGTGCCTTGCATATGAATTAAATATTCTGGTCCTCTTCAACAGGTTCATGATTCTCTTTTTCCATATCTTCAAAGAATTTCTTTGCGTCCTCTGGATTTTCCAAGCCGAAATAATTGGCAAACTCCTTGGTAGCGACCAGAGCTTTTGTTCTGGAGTGCTTTACAGTATTTATCAGACCTCTCTCTTCCAGCCTCTTTACATACTCATAGGTTCTATTGCCGATGACCTTGACTATCTCTGATTGCGTGATGGGTTGTTTGTATGCGACCAAGGCCAGAACCCTGAGCAGGCCCTTGCCCAAGTCCCTATATGGCGTTAAATTGCTAACAGCAGAAACCAGCTCCGGCTTTACCCTTATCTGGTATCCAATGGAAGTTTCCAAGATGTGTATGCCGTGCTCATCCTTTTGAAACTCTGCTCTGAATTCTTCTATCACTTCCTTGATTCTTTCAGGGTCTCTCTTAAAAATCTTTGACAGCCTTTCTATTGATATGGGTTGATTGGTCATAAACAAGGCAGCTTCTATGGATGCTTTTAACTTTTCGTCTTTCATTCAATCACTTAACCATTATTTCTAAATAATAGTTAACAAGAAGATTTATTTATAATTTTGATTTCCTTAGAAACCAATAAATCCTCATCAACGATAGAAAGTGGCTTAATTTAGCAGTCGTTTATTTCCTCTTCGATTTGTTTTAGCATTTTGATGTTTGCGGACCACTGACCGCCATGAGAAGTAGGCAGTTTTCTTAGCAAACCGTCTCTAGCCAGTTCTTCAGCTATCTTTTCAACCTTGCCTTTCAGATGACCCGGAAAGCCTCCTGTCAAATGGTCTTCTCGCATGTGCTTATTTCCCCAATATCCATGCCTATAGAATTTTCTCAGCAAAATCTTTCTTATGCTTTTTTCCTCGTCATCCATACAAATATTTTCTTTTGGTCTTATATAAAGCTAATGTTCAATTATTAAACATTAAACGCATAGTTTTATATACTTGTCTATCTATAGTGTGGAATAGGTAATGCATAATGGAAAACTCAAAGTCAATATTCAGACAGGCGTTCGGAAGATTTGGGGACTCGCCATTCTTGAAAACAATAGACTTCTTTATAGAATTCCAGGAGTTCGATTACTCAAAGAGCCAAGTAGCCCATGAGACAGGCATATCAAGAAACACAATAGAACCCCTCTGGAAGATGCTCATAAAAAAGAACTTTATCAAATTAACAAGAACAATAGGCAGGGCAGACCTCTACAAATTAAACAGGGCAGACCCAACAATACAAGCCATGATAGAATTTGACATGAAGCTATCCGGAATCTATGCACAGAAACAATTAGAATCTCCTTTGCCCAGCATAATTAAGAGATAAATGAGAAGTTTAAAAGCCAGAAATTCTTAGATTGAAAACTCATCCAAGCTATCTACGACTTTTATAAAAAGACTTAAATTTTATTAAAATCTCATATCTACCAAATTCTTTTCTTATCTCGTCAATGAACTTTCTAGCGCTCTGATCATTTATAAATCTCACTAAATCTTTATTTAATGAAATATGCGTAATCCTTCCTTCTCCTATAAATTTTTCTGCTATCTTTTCAACATATTTCATTGCGCCTCGTTTTTCTTTTTCAACGTATCTTATCTCCACACTCATAATAAAAACTAGGAAACTAATCTTTAAGTGCTTTGGAATTTACATGATTTTGTTGAGCCTCGAGAGCTATAGTAAAATGCGTTAATCACTTAACCATTATTTATATTTTGATTTTTACATATGATTGGTATGGCAAGACAAATAGTCCAATGCCCTGATTGCGGCAACAAGGACAACTGGAAGATAGAGGTCGAGACCCAAGGAAAGAGGAAAATAATAACCATAACTTGCAAATGCGGGTATGGCAAGCAGTTTTCAGGCTATGGCGAAAGCGTTGCCAGCAAGGATTGAACGCAATATAAATATTATTTTGATTTCTCCTTGGAAAACGCATTTAAGCCGGAGACTCTAAATTGTATAATGGGAAAAATGCGCGGCGGGCCGAGGAAAGCCCAGTTAAAATATTCAAGGAAAAAGAAGAAGGACAGAGCAGAGTACTGAATAAGGACAGAAATAAGAGGGATCTTTCAGATGCCGTCTAAATACGAGGTTGAAACCAAGGAAATAGACTTTCTAGTCAATATAACAACCCAAATTTTGATCTTGTTTGCGCTCATACTGTTCATCTTCTCGATAATCTTTCCGCAGCAGAACATGCTGGTGTTGACCCTAATATTCGTGATAGTTGTCGGAGTTTTCATGTTCAACACAAAGAACAGGATAAAGCAATGGAAGAAGAAATGGTATAAATAAGCATTAAATCCTGATTTTCCTATAATCTGATTATGAAAACATATACTCTAGCATTTTTATCTCTTATATTTTTTTCCTTGCTTTTAACTAATTCAGGTTTTGCTTATGATATCAATTGCGATATAAAGGTTATACCTTATAGATATAGTGAGTTAGTTACTACAGATTCATTTATGCTAAATATAACATTCCAAAATATAGGAAATACCTCTCTTCCTTCAACTCCATTTACTGGTGTTCCTTTTGTTAATGTAACTATTTTTAATCCGAATAAAGAAATTCCAGAAGATTATTACACCTTTAATATACCTTTAAGTTTAGTCGTTAATAAAAGTTTTAGTTATGAACCTCCGTTTCCATACAAGAATGAATCAGCTTATAGACTTTTTGAGATGCAAATGCCAGGAGCATGGGAAGTGAGATTAAAGATAATATCTCCATTACCTCTTAATGAGACATTGTATACTAATAGCGGTAATGTAATAAGAACAAATGGAGAATGCAGAAAATATTTTTACGTAAAAGATTTTGGTCAATATCAAGATGAACAAGTTAGTAAAGATTACCAGACAAAAACTGAAAATCTTAATATAGCTATTTTAATTTTGTCAATCATTTTAGCTTTAGACTTAATTCGTAAGTTTGCAGAAAACAATAAAAATCTTGTAATTTTTATCGCTGGAGTTGTTATTGCTTATTATTATCTTTTTGTAGAACCAGTTCAATTTCTATCTTTCATTCTTCCTATTACTGTCAAAATAATTTTAGCAATAATTATGATAATATTTTCTTTTCGTGTATATTTCAATGAACCAAAGAGAAAATTAAGAATAATATATATTATGTTCATATTTTTAATTTTAATGCTTACTATTTTATTTTTAATTCGTATGTTTACAGTTCTCTTAGGTGGGGACCATTTATTAGGCACTATAGGCATAATTGCTGGTTCAACAGTAATATTTTCTATATTAAAAGAATTGAATGAAACTAAAACATAATTTTAATTTTCTTGATAAAAGTTTGAATCCTGATTTTTCTATAAAACCTTCTAATCATTTCTTAATAAAAAATTAATGAAGAATTAGAACATTCTTCTTTGTGGTACGTGTTTTCTGTAGCAATCTCTACAGTATACAGGTTTACCTTCCGTTGGTTTAAAAGGAACTTCGCATTCCTTTCCACAATCAGCACAAACTGCTTTGTGCATTTCTCTTTTGAAGATATCTACTTTTTTCTCTTCTGAAACTTTAGATTCTTCAATATCTTCTGTTTTTTCTTCAGTAACTTCTTCAGTCATTTTTTTCACCAAACATTCTTTTTTTTCTTTCCTTTCTCTTTTTTCCAGTCATTCTTTTGCCTTATTTTTATAATGTAATGAAGTTCAGCAATATATAAGATTATGTTTTTTATGGGATTTGGTGGTAACCCTTAAATCCTGATATTTACATATAGTTTAATATGGTGAAAGAAGAGATTAGTAACTGGTGGTATGTGAGTCCAATAATTACTTTTATTTTATCATGGATATTCTGGCTTGGAGGTTTAATACTTGCTTTTGGAATTGCATTACAACTAAACAAAAGTAAGAATAGGAGAAAAGCAGTCATTATTGCTGTTTTAAATACAGTAGCATGGATAATAGGTTTAATACTACCAATTATATTGCCTATAGTTTAGAAAAAAGCGATAGTATGAAATGGCTTATAGTTATCCTGATTTTAGCAACAGTTTTGATAGCTGGATGCACAGGTTCAATTAGTAATCTTAGTTCAAAAGATAACTCTAACTGCCCTGTTGAAATTAAAGATATTCTAAAAAACTGCATATCAAATGTCACCAAGACAACTGGTCATTTTGATAGTACTGGCGTTTTTCTCTATAACAGAGAAGAGGCAATAAAAAGCTGTAACAAATCTATAGCTGAAATTAAAAATTATAATATTCCCTTTGAACAAACTTCATTTGATAAAGAAGAACGTTGTAATAAAGGTACTGAAACTGGGCAAAATGTAAACTACATCTATTGTGGGTTCATTCCTCTTATGCCGATTAGCAAACTTGTTATAAGTCCTGAAGGTGTAATACAAGAAAGAGCATCTTATGAAGTAAATAGCATGACTTTAAATTCTACATATGATGTTATTGATATAAAATGTTAAAGGAACGATTCCTTAATTTTTCTTTGATTATTTGAATTCTTACGAGATAATAATATAGACGTAGAATGGCAAAAGATAAACCTATAATTGAAAGAAGAGGTAGAATAGAAGAAATAGTAATGTTATTTTTAGCTTCATTGATGGGTGCCATAGCAAGCGATGTTATTCCAACTTTTAAAGAAACTCCTTTGATTTTTCAGGCTTATGGTCTCATTTGGTTTCTATCTGCTTGTGTTTTGTTGTATATTGCAGCTGATTGGATACGACTTTTCAAAATAAAAATAGGAAATATCAAAGTTCTAAGATTTATCAAAAAGAATGAAACATTGTTGTTAGTCATCTTTATTATCATCTTATTGGTTATCGTATTTCTTTCTCCTTTTTGGGTTATGGAATATCTCAAATCATTATTGTAAGATATGTGTTGTATACGTTATCTGTTTCGTCAATGAAGTGAGTTAAGTTTCTTGTAAAATTCATGTCTTAGATTTTCATAGTTTTTTATAATGTCTTCAAAATATGTTGGAAGTGGTTTATTTATTTCATCACCCTTTTCATTTAAAGTTGATATAGAATGCTTAGTAAATGTAACTTTTTTATTCTGTGGTTGATGATTTATCTGTGAAGTAAAGCCTATTATCTGATGGTGTGTCATTCTATTTCTAATAAATTTGAATTCATCTATCCATGCTTTCCATTCTTTCATAAAATATCTTGAAAAACTATCTCTTTTGCGTTTTAACTTATCAAAGACCGACCCAATGGATATTCTATTCTCTTGAATTGAAAAATTATATGCGATATTAACAAGATGTGCCATAGTATCCAAGCAACTGGCTATAGCAAATATGAAGTATTCACATTTTATAAGAAATTCCAGTTCTATAGTTTGGCTCTTAAGCTTTTTATTTAATTCTTCAAAATTTGATTCGTCACCCTCAACAATTTCGCATTCTTTTCTTATTTGTTCTAAGCAATAATATGCTATACCGTATCTGTTCTCAAGAGCATTAAGAAAGTTAATCAGTTTGTCCTCTTCAATATCTTTCCCATTAAATACAACATATTCAACTCTTCTACTTCTATGATGCCTTGCATTCCCCCATCTTTTAATTTTATAATGCTTTGAAAGTGCCTTTAGCTTTGAGAAAAAATCTCCTTGTTCTTTATCATTAATACATATTTTCATGGTTATACTCTTTTTACAGTTCTTTATTTTAGATACTACTTCCGTTTGTTTCCTTTATGTTTTGTCCTCTTTCTATTTTTATTAATTTTTTCTGGAATTCTATTATAGAGTATAAATGTATATGCTTCAACTATAGACTGAATATAAATGACAATTCCCGAAACAATAAGACCAATACCCATCTGATTGTCCCTATCAGCAGCTTTAACCATGACATTATTTTGCATATTCAATCCAAATTCTTGATTGAGTGGCCTTATAGCTGTAGGGTTTGACTGATAAAGTTCATAATAATTATCTGGATAAGAAGCAGATAACATATTGTTATCAAAACTTAATATTGAATCCTTTACGTCTCCCTGACATGGATTTTTACATGAATACTCACCAAGTACAAAAAATATTATTTTTCTGTCAAAGTTATACGTATAAACTCTTTTTGAGTCTATCGATAAACGAAACTTACCGTTAGGATTGGTAGAATTAATGGCATTAAAAAATACCGAGAAACCTACATCTTCTGATTTACTTAAATTATTAAAGTCTCTTACATTTAGATTATTCCAAAATATACGACCATAATATGATTCTTGATAATAAATTTTATTATAATTTTTACCCTCAATATAACTTCTATAATCTCCTCCACGATGTTCTAATTTTATGCTTGTTATGTTATAATCAGGGGGTACGTTTATTTGAATATCTGTTAGGTTAGCCATCTCTTCTCCAGAAATATAAAATGTAATATTACCTGTATTTTGAGTATAATCTACTGTTAATCTAAATCCATCTATTGATACATACATTCCAGATGGTATTATTGAAAAGGGATAATAACCGTATTTTAAATTTGATATTTCATTCTCTTCTACAACACCAACTCCATAAGTATAAAATCCAAATGATATCACAATGCCCGCTATTATAATAGTACCTAAAACCTTAAAGAATTCTTTATCAAAAATTCTTGGACTTATAAGATAAAGAACTAATGCAAAGGCTATTACGCAAGTAAAGAATATTAAATATCTGATATAATCTGGGTTGAAGGCAACTAAAAATACCATAAAAAATATGGCGAGAAGAATAAAACTTCTAATCAGTTGAGTTAATTTCACGTTCATAATATATCTAAATATGTTCAAACTTTAAAAATAACCCTTAAATTCTCTTTGATTTCTTACTTGATAGGATCTAAAGAACTTTTCATGCGAACAAGTATCTCTTTAAATAATTCTTCCTGGTGCAAATCAATCTTTCCATCCTGCGCCAAGTGCAGCAAAGGTATCAACGCCTCTACGATTTCTTTTCGCCCCCACCTTTTCACAAGCCTGGAGAATTCTATGTTGTCTATCTCCGCCAGCGCGTCGTTAATCTGAAACAAAAGTTTGTTTATCCTCTCTGTTATATCCTCTGTGGGAGCTGGAACCGCAAACTCAACAGCCCTCTTAACCCTTGCTTTTCTCTCAACCCTCCTGTCCTGCACTTGATAGGCCTTTCTCAAGGCGCTTATGAGTTCGTTTAGCGTCACGTTCCTCAAGGGTATTCTTTTCAAAGGAGGCTGCAAAGGAGGCACTGACGCCAAGATTCTCAAGTTCTCATCAGACTCCTTGTCTGACTCTGGTATGAACATCTTCTCCCTCTTCTCTATCAAGACATCAGACTTCATTCTCAAAAGAATCGCGGCTATCAAAATGAACCTGGCAGGTATTCTCAAGTCCAATTCTTCCACTTTTTTAACATAAATTAAAAACGTGTTGGCAAGCCTGATTATGTCGATAGACCAAGGGTCCATCTGCTCTTCTGCCACTATCTTTACAATAACATCTTCCCAACTTGGCTCAGAAATCATCAAATCTATTAGCTGCTGGTCGGTTAACACTTCATCACCTAAAACATCAATTCTTTTTTATTTTTATTGTATTTTTTAATATAATATCCATAACCCCTCTTTGTTAGGTTCTTTATTCCTAGTTTTTTGGCAATATCATATATCTTATTTTCACTATCTGTTTCTATTTCACAAAAGTATCCAAGCTTTGGCAGCTTGTCAATAACAATATTTGCTTTCTTGAATTCATATTCCTCTCTTACTTTTTCAAATTTGAAAACAATAATAAATCCTAAATTCTTCAATATTGACAGAATAGTCTCAAAATCTCCTATCTCTGTTTCATATTCATTTCTAATTTTTGCTTTTCCAGTCTTTTTACTGCCCTTAAAAGTTAAAACTGTTTTGTTTTCCTTTTTTCTTAACCTAAAAATCAAATCATTTTTTTCTAATCTTTTATCTGGAAAATCAAGTTTTATATTAAGTTCTTTATATTTCCCTAATTTTCTAGCACCTAATTTTATTAATTTTCCTCTTAATCTCTGAGGATTTTTAAGAACTGCTTTCATTTCTATTTCTTTTTTAAACATCTTTCTCTAGTAAAAGCTTTAATATTAAAGTCTTATAAATTTATCTAGAGAGTTATGGTTGAAAAGAGAAAAGTTATCATAATGGGCGCACAGGGCCGCGATTATCATGACTACAACGTCTTCTTCAGGGACAATAAAAACTATGAGGTCGTGGCATTCACAGTCGCACAGATTCAAATGAGGAACAAGGTCTATCCAAAGGCATTGGCAGGCAAACTTTATCCTAAGGGAATACCGATATTTCACGAAGAGTCCTTGCCTAAACTGATTAAGGATTATGACGTCGATGAAGTTGTCCTGGCCTATTCTGACTTGTCCCATGAGGAAGTAATGCAAAAGGCATCTCTAGTCATGTCTTGCGGAGCTGAATTTAGATTAATGGGACCGAAGGAGACCATGCTAAAGTCAAAGAAGCCTGTCATAGCTGTCACAGGAGTGAGGACCGGTGTTGGAAAAAGCCCTACTTCTAGGAAGGTCTGCAGAATATTAAAGTCAAAGGGAATTAAATTCGTTGTTATAAGGCATCCGATGCCTTACGGCAACTTGGAAAAAATGATAGTTCAAAGGTTCTCCACAAAGCCTGACCTGGAAAAATATAATTCAACCATCGAGGAGAGGGAAGAATACGAACCTCACTTAGAGGAGGGGAACATCGTCTACGCCGGCGTAGATTATGAGAAAATATTGAAAGAGGCTGAGAAGGAAGCCGATGTAATTGTGTGGGACGGCGGTAATAATGACCTGTCATTCATCAAGCCGGATTTGCTTATAGTTGTTGCTGATTCTAGAAGGCCTGGCCATGAGCTATTGTATTATCCTGGAGAGACCAACCTCATGATGGCTGATGTTGTCCTGGTTAACAAGGTCGACACTGCCAATCAAATCAATGTCCAGCAAGTGATTGAAAACATAAAACTGGTAAATAGGAATGCCGTAATTATAAAAACTGCAATGGACAGGTTTGTTGACAAGCCAGATTTGATAAGGGGGAAAAGAGTCCTGGTCGTAGAGGACGGACCGACACTGACTCACGGCGGCTTGGATTACGGGGCAGGCCTCATTGAAGCTAAAAATCTAGGAGCATTTATAATCACGCCAAGGGACAAGGCTGTCGGATCGATAAAGGATATTTTTGCCAAATATCCCCATCTAGGAACTGTGCTGCCTGCAATGGGCTATTCCAAGAGACAGATGGAAGAACTGCAGGAAACCATAAACAACGTTGAATGCGACAGCGTCCTGATAGGAACACCTGTCGACTTGAGAAATCTTTTGATGATAAACAAGCCGGTTGCCAGAGTCAGGTACGAGATAAGGGAGATTGAGAAACCCAATCTGGAAGACATAATAAGCAAGTTCTTGAGAAAGGTTTAAATAGTTTTACTTTTAATACCTGTTTAGTGATAACATGGCCAGCATAACAGCAGATTATATAATTACTAATTGTCAAGATAGAGCAAAATATAGAAGAAGAGACGATGGTAAGATTACAGGATTTGCTATGTCATCAGCCGAAGAAATTCCTGATATGGATGCAGAAACTCTCAAGTCAGAAATTTTAATTCCACAACTTTCTAGGGAAGGTAGAAAAAGAATAAGAGAAGTTTTTTCAGAAGATAAAAGTATAGATGTGAGATTTGACTATATTAAACGTGAAGATGCTGAGAAGAAATATCTCAAGCCTGGAGAAGTTTTTGCAGTTCCAGAAAGTAAGAAGCTTGCAAGAATTATAATAACAGGTCTTCCATTCAATTTTTATAGTCCAGATATTTTGGCAGATATAGATACAATAGCAGGACTTCCTAATTACAAAGCAGAAAAACCTTCTTATAAACCTCCTACTAAAGATTAACTCGGCATTCTTATGCCAACTAGGTTAGACTCCCCGTCCTCTATAGAGACTCCGTAAACGCAACCAGCCTCCTGTATGGTAGACTCGTTATGAGTTATCACGATGAACTGCGAACTGGGAGAATATTTCTTTATCAATTCGATGACCTTTTTGGTGTTGGGCTTGTCCAAAGCAGCATCTATCTCATCAAGAACATAAAACGGAGCTGGCCTGAACTTCTGTATGGCGAACAGGAAAGCCAGGGCAGTTAAAGTTTTCTCGCCGCCTGACATTGCGTCAATGTTTGTCAGTGTCTTTCCCCTGGAGCTGGCCTCTATCAGCAATCCGCTGTCCAAACCACCGACAAGCTTCAAGTCGGCCTCTCCTTTCATCAAGTCGCTGAAAACAGTCTTGAACTGCTCCCTGATGCCTTCCAGAGTTTTCATGAAGACTTCCTTTCTCTTGCCCTCGACGTCAGCTATTATTTCCAAAATCTTGTTCCTCTCGTCGGTGAGCTTGTCAACCTTTCCTTTTAATTCGTCGTAAACAGCTTTCTGCTGCTCGTATTCTTCCAGAGCCTTCATGTTTATCGCGCCCAGAACATTGATCTTGTCAATGGCTTCTCTTATCTTGTTTTCAAGAGTGGAAGGAGCCAGTTGATAGGTCTCGGTCTTCTTATAGTTCTCAAACTCTAGTTTAAGATTTTCCAGCTCAGCCTCAAGCCTTGCTTTCTTGATTCTCAATTTATTAACGTCTTCCTGAGAATTCATCCTTTCTTCAAAAACTCTTTTCCTCCTAGCCCTCAAAGATTCATATTTCTGCTCTGTCAGGCCTCTTTCTTTTTGCATTTCCACAACTTCTTTGCTTCCCACTTGCTCCTCGGTTGTCAGCTGTTCCAGCTCCTTGCTCAGTTTTATAATCTCTCCCTCTAAAATCTCAATGTCCTTTCCCACCTGCTCTCTTCTAGAATAATAAGCCTTTATATCTTCAGTGTCAGTGAAAACTTTCTTTGCGCTGTAAAAGCCTCCTATTATTGCCCCTGACCTCTCAACCAAGTCGCCGTCTAAAGTAACGTATCGGCACTCGCCTATTCCCAGTTTTTTAGCAGTCTCTATTTTATCGATGACCAGGGTTTCTCCGAAAACAAAAGAAAAAGCATTAAGATATTTCATATTAAACTCAATCAAATCCAGGGCAATGCCAACAACGCCTTCCTTTCCCAAGAACTTGTTCAATTGCTTGCTGTCCCTGGGCCTTATCTTGTCCATGGGAAGAAACGTCGCTCTTCCTATCCTGTTCTTTTTCAAATAATTAACGCACTCCATGGCAACATTATGATCCGAGACAACAACATCATGAAAATGAGGCCCTGCCGCAACCTCTATGGCAGTCTGGTATTGCGAAGGGACTGAAGACAAAGAAGCCACTGTTCCATATATGCCTGTCCAGCCCAACTTGAGAACTTCTTGGACAGACCTGCTCACAGAGCCCTCCATTTCCTTTTGCTTTATGATTTCCAGCCTTTTAATCAAGTCGCCAATTCTTGCTATCTCTGTCTCGCTCATCTCGATCCTGTCTTTTTTCCTGTTGATATCAGCCCTTATTTTCTCGACTTCCTTTATTATGGCGATATCCTTGCTCCTGTCAAACAATCTCTTAGAAACAATATCTCTCTTCTTTTCCAGCTCGTCTATCTCCTTGTCCATTGCCTCCAATTCTTTGTCAATCTCTCCGGAAGTTATCTCTGTTATCTTTTTGTCAAGCTTTGACATGGCCTCTTCCGCATCCTGCAGCCTCTGTTTGGCTAGAGATGCTCTTAGCTTGTCTAGCTCGCCTGTCAGTTTCTGATATTGTTGAGCAGCTTTCTTCTCGTCTTCCAACTTGTCTATGTTCGCTCTTTTTTCATTCAACAGTATATGCGAATCCTTGAGCCTTTCCTCGACTGTTAGAAGCTCCCTTTGTGCCCTATTCCTCTTTTCATCAAACTCCCTTATTCCTGATATGTCATCAATTATTTCCCTTCTCTCCAGAGGGCTCATCTCTATCACCTCTGTGACATCTCCCTGCAAAATTATGTTATGACCGTCTGGCTTTATCATGGCAGGCCTTAAAATCTCTTGCACAGTCTCCCTCGTCTCGGCCCTTCCGTTGATTCTGTACATGGATATTCCCTTTTGGTTTATCTTCCTAGAGACGGAAACCTTGTCCTCTTCGAATGGAAATTCTTTTGCGGAGTTGTCAAACCAGACAGTTATTTTGGCCGACTCCGCTGATGGTCTCTTCTTGGTCCCGTGGAATATCATCTCCATCATCCTGTCTGCTCTCAAACTCTTGGCAGAAGTCCTTCCAAGAACAAAGCAGAGGCCATCTAAAATATTACTTTTACCGCTCCCGTTTGGTCCGCAGATGACGGAAAAATTATTAGGAAAACTTAGCAAGGTCTTTTTGGCAAAGGACTTGAAACCCTGTATCTCCATCTTCTCTATTCTCGTCATCTTACCACTAGAACAATTATATAAAAAATTGTTATGCGATTAATAAAAAGATTTATATGGGTTCTATATTTTCTTTTTCTCAAACAACCACACCATAAGGCCATTGAGTATCTGGTGGACCACCAGGTATATCGTAGGCGGTATGGCTGCAAGAGGATTGATGTTGTATATGATTCCTAACATTAATGTCTGGTTTTTATATCCAAAGCAGATAGATAACGTTCTTCTCAATTTTTTGTCCTTTACCACAATAAAGCCTGAAAAGAAACCTAAGATCGAGACTAGCAATATTATTGGTATGATGCTCAAAACTTCTCTTGAAAATGATAGTATCTGGCTAGAGGAGGAAGAGAAAATAATCCAAAGGATTAAGAAAAGCACGATTGGTATGATATCATTTGAGTAGTTTATAATCGTTGCATAAGTTTTTTTCAACAGCTTTCTGGTCAAGACAACCAGGAATAGAGGTATGAACACTAGGCCGAATATGTTTGTCAAGATTTGCTGATAAGGTATTGCGAGCCTTAACCCAAAAAGGAGGAATAGCACGAAGGGGATGTAAAAAATAGAAGTTAAGTTGGCTATAGCGGATATTGAAACGCTCATTTCCTTGTCTCCGTCTATCAGGTTAACGAAAAAAGGCGAGTTAACTGCAGTAGGAGCAAGGGCCGCTACCACAACCCCTAAAAGCAGATATTCAGATAAAGACGAACCAATGAAATATGCAAACAACGGTAAAACAATAACGTTTACCAAAGCCCAGAACATGATTTCCTTTCTAAAAAATTTCTTTGGATTCAGCTTGATTTGCAATATGCTGAAGTACATCAAAACAAAAAGCAAAGGAAATGTAAAATCTTTTAACATAACCCCTTTGGGAAATAAAAGGCCTAAGACGATTGCCGCAAAAATAATCAAACTGACTGGTATTTTCATAAATAGAATAAATAAGCTTTCATATAAATAGAAAAATCAAATCAAATGCCTTGCTATGCCTAATAGCCTAGGTTTTCTCATTAAAACCTTTGCTAAAACAGATAGTTTTGAGCCTCTAGAGAAATCTATCAAATCCTCTGGATTGATTGCGTCTGCCAAGTCGTTTAAATCATTATCAGAAAGTTTTTCAACAACTTCCCTCAATTTTTCAACTTTTTTCATTTTATTTCCCCTTTCTTCCCACCATAAGCTATTGAACTTGGACAAAGCCTTTTGAGAAACATCGTTTTTCTTCAAAGCGTCGGAAATTACTTCTGCTGCCAGCCTGCCAGAAACAACAGCTTCCTTTATTCCACCGCCATGTATGGGGTTAACGTGATGGGCAGCCTCGCCGCAAACTAAGAAACCGTTTGTCACCATGTTTTCTATCATATCGCCAACAGGAACACAACCGGCATTAACCTCTATTATCGACCCTTTCTTGATTTCTGGGCGGTCATTAATGAATTTTTCCAAATAGAACTTTGCTGATTTTTCCCCAGGTATAACTCCGACACCAACATTTGCCCTCTCTTTTCCTTTGGGGAAGACCCAACAATATCCTCTTCTAGCTATTTCATCGCCAACAAAAATATGAATGAAATCCGAATCGATGCCTATACCGGACATTTCATATTGCAAGCAGGAATCAATGATGTTTGGCTTGGAGAAAATTCCCAAGGCCTGTTTCCTCAAGGGAGACTCTGCTCCAGTCGCGCAAACAATCATTTTTGCCTTGTCTTCAAAATCCTCTCCTAAGAATTCTCCTTTTACTCCAGTAAAATAACCGTTGTCCTTTACCAGGCTGGAGATAAATGTGTTTGCCTGAATCACTGCCCCAGCCTTTATAGCCTCTTCTGCCAGCCATTTGTCAAAAACCTTTCTTTCAAGGACAAAGCCGCCGTATTCCAAAGTGGCTTCCAAGCATTTTCCATTGGGAGCATAAACTCTGGCGCCTTTGATTTTTTGGGCAATGCATCTTTCAGGAATCTTGCCCACGATTCCTTGTATCGTCTCGCTCAAACCTTCCCCGCAGCGCTTTGGGCTCCCAATCTCAGCTCTTCTATCATAAACCTTAACAGAGAATCCATTTTCTGTAAGTTTCTTTGAACAGGCGGTTCCAGCTGGTCCTGCACCAATTATTATTACGTCCCATTCTTCAGACATTTTTCAAATCACCCTTTATGACTATTGTTACCAAATCATGAGTCATGACCATTAGGCTCGAATAAATGTAAGCAGTCAAGAAATAATAAAAAATCAAAAATGCCATAGGGTTTAATTCTCCGAAATAACTTGAAAACAAAAGTAAATATACACTGTACGGAACCATTTCTTTTTTGAAAACAAAGAAAACAATTAGAAAAGCTATGAACGTCATCAGGGCAAGGAACAATTTTCTGCCATCATAAAAAAATTCTAGTAGGCTGGTCATTTTTCAACCTTTATAGCCTCCACAGGGCAGACCTTCTCGCAAATGCCGCACAGAGTGCATAACTTTTCATCGTGTATTACAGCTTCTTTCAATTCTAGGGCTGCAAAAGGACATACGGAAACGCATCCGCCACAGCGCATGCAGATGTTATTATTTATTTTCCAAGACATCATATCAACTTTTGAAACTTTATTTTCTGAATTATATAAAATTATGGCAAAAGGCGTTCAGGATCTCTAGTAAATAGAACAGCTTCTCTAATATTTTCTAGATTCAAGAGTTTCATTGTAAGTCTCTCTACACCCAAACAAAAGCCTCCCATTGAAGGGGCTCCATATTTGAAAAAATCGGTAAACCATGAAAAATTCTTTAAATTAAGCTTTTTATCTTTTACGTTTTTAACAAGCTCTTTATGCCTATGTTCACGCTGGCCTCCAGAAGACATTTCCAATCCCTTGAATATCAAGTCAACACTCCTAGCATACTCGGGTTCTTCATCAACCCTCATGACATAGAATGGCTTTAGGCTGAAAGGAAACCTGTTTATGAAATAAAAATCATTATCATACTTTTCTTTAACATAGCCTGCCAAAAGGCTTTCCGCTTCTCTGTTTAAATCGTCTCCATCCTTGATATTCAGGCCTAGCTCTCTTAGGATATTGTAAATCTCAGGGAATCTCAATTCTGGAAAGGGCTGTTTGGGCATTGTTATTTTTTTGTTTAAAATTTCCAATTCTTTTTGGCAATTTTCAATGACAAATCTTATTCCTTCAACAATGAGTTCTTCTTCCAATTTCATCACATCGATCTCATCTCTTATGAAACCGATTTCAGGTGCCAAGCCTCTGTGCTCGCATAAATGAAAAGTAGTATGGGATTTTTCTGCTCTCCAATTGGGGCCTAAATCAAATATTTTGTCAAACCCTGAGATTATTACTAGTTCTCTATGTAGCTGTGGGTCCTGCCTGAGAAATGCTTCCTTGTCAAAATAAGGAACAACAAAAACATCCGACCCTCCTTCAGAAGATGACCCCATCAAACAGGGAGTGAAAACCTGCATAAATCCTTTTTTGTATAAAAGATTCTGCATTCCCTCAACTAATTTAGATTGAATCTTGAATATGGCAATGTTTTCAGGCTTTCTCAAGTCAAGAGGCCTTTGGTCTAGCCTTGTGTCTAATAAAGCAGAAGTTTTCTTGGTTTCCATTTCCAATGGCAAAGGCTTTTCAGCAACATTAAGAATCCTGATATCGATAGGTATTATTTCTCTTTCACCAGGAGCTTCTTTATTTTTCTTGACAGTTCCCTTGACTGCTATCACATCCTCCCTACCCAAGGTCTCAACTTTTTCTATAACCTCAGGTAACGTAACTCCTTTCTTAGCAGTTATCTGAATAAAGCCTTCCCTGTCAGCCAATTTAACGAACTTTAACTTACCAATGTCTCTTAATTCTCTAACGAAACCCATCACAATAACTTCCTGATTGTCCATTTCGGGAATAACTTCCTTAGAATAATGAGTCCTTTGCCACTCTCCCAAGTCTTCCATAAGAGCACCTAAAGATTACCAAAGGGCGGGTTGAAAAATATTATCCATGTTATGAACCAAACGAAAAGATATATCCAACCACCATTGGACAAAAACCACTTGAATTCCTTGTCTATCTTAAATAATCTTTTACTAACCTCGGCTGTTATTACCAGAAATATCAAGGCAAGGCTTATTGCCACATAATTTCCTGCTTCTCCATAAATGCTTCTGCCAAACTGACTCAAGTAACCTACTATTATTCCGACAATTACGTACACTATCATTGTTTTTGTTTCCAGCTTCATGTTATCCTCCTTATTTATTGAGTATAACAATATATAAATTCTTAAAGGTTTGGAGGACATCTTATTCTTATGAAAATTGGCGTGTTGTTTTCAGGAGGAAAAGACTCCTGCCTGGCATTGAGCAAGGCGATGAAAGAGCATGAGATAGCTTGCCTGATAAGCATTATTTCTGAAAACGAAGAGAGCTTCATGTTCCACACACCGAACATACACATCACAAAGATGCAGGCTGAAGCAATCGGGATACCTTTGATTAGCGTTACCACAGAAGGCAAAAAAGAAGATGAGTTAAAAGACTTAGAAATGGCAATTATTAACGCGAAGAAAAAATATGCTGTTGAAGGCATAGTGACTGGTGCAGTGAGAAGTATCTACCAATCATCAAGAATACAGAGAATATGCAAAAAACTTGATCTACAATGTATCAGTCCTTTATGGCTAATGGATGAGATTGAATTGCTTAACCAGGTAGTCGATAATGGAATAAAAGCAATAATCTCAGGAGTTTTCGCCTTTCCATTGGAGAAAGAAATGCTTGGAAAGACTATAGACAGAGAAATGATAAAAAAACTGAAAATACTGAAGGAGAAGTATTCTATTAATCCTGCAGGCGAGGGCGGTGAATTGGAGACCACTGTCCTTGACGCTCCTTTATTCAAGAAAAGAATAGAAATCGACGATTTCGAAATTAAATATGAAAATTACTCAGGAGTTTTTGAAATAACAAAAGTAAAGTTGATTGAAAAATGATTCTTACAATTAGTATATGTTACAAAAATTTATAGAAAAATAGTTTTTAACTGCGAATTAAACGATTAAACTGAACGCTGCGTCTATTCGTACTCACGCCATGTACAACTACACTTCGAACGCTCACCAATTTACCTGTTTTGATAATTTTTCTTAGTAGGCTTATAAGGAACGATGCATCGTTGAGTATTGACAAGGTATCGACAAGCATTGAAAAGATAATTATCGCTTTAAATCAATCAAATAAACGCCATCAAGAAAAGTACCTTTATCTCCAAGAAAACTCTTATCATATCTCCAAGGTTCTTTCGATTCTCCAACTCTATTCATGCCAACTTTTTGATGGGCTTTTATAGAGACTTCATTTTTCATGCCTAGAGGTTTTCCTTCTTTAAAAACTTCTTCTACAATTTTTGAAAAAACATATCTAATTTTATCTTCTTGAACTTCTTTAAAAAACTGATTAAATAACTTTGAACCAATGCCTCTTCTTCTTGTTTTTGGTTCTACAGCAATTCTTTCTATCATAGCAAAATTTTTATTTGCTATTATATCATCAATTTTTTTTATGCCTAATTCTTCTAGTTTTTCTGGATTCCATTTAATATTAGAATCCCTCCATGCAGGACGTTCTCCTCTCCATTTCTGTTCCGAACAACCTAAAATAAATCCTAAAACATTATTTTCCTCATACAAATAGAAATAAGTGTTGTTAACGTGACTTTTTAATTTGTCTTTCGTTTCAGGATATTTACCATATTCTTTTATTAAAAATCCATATTTTGTTGCAGCAATAGGATTACTTGTTAATTCAACCTGTTTGCATATTTCATAGACTCTATCTATATCCTCTTCTCTAACTTCTCTAACTTTTTCTTCATGATTCATAATTATCAACATTAATAACAAGCCTCACGGTTAAATTGACAAATCAGCTCTTAGCCATTCAAATGGGTTTCTAGTAGATAAAAGCCCATCATCTATTAAAGATTTTTGCAACTCTAAACCGTATAATATGTACGGCCAATAAAACTTAGCCAATTTGGAATCTTCATAGCCTTCAGCCCATGTAATTTCATCCAAAAAATCACATAACTTAAAAAATTTAACTCTGTTTTCAACTTTATCGCTTATCCTATCTTTGATATTGATTTTAGGAGTAATATTGTGTTCTCGTTCATAAACGAATGTTATTATTGGATCACTAAAATGGTCAAAAGTTTCAGCATTTTGTTCTCCACATTTTTTTAACGTTTCCATTAACTCTTCAGGTGCTCTAACAACTAAAGGATGATCCTTTACTTTCGCATCAAATGCCCAATAAGATGCATAAGAATTTCTCAGAAATGGTCTTAAATTTAACAACTCTTTTGAATTTCCTTTAGATTTAAGGTAAGTTACCTCGCTTAATGGCGCATCTTTTTTGAAATTTTCAACTGCAATACTCCTTTGCCTTATAAATTCTGAATAAGAATTTATAGATAAAACTGATTCTGCCTTATCTTTGCATAGCTGAGAATAAGTTTCAACTCTTTTATTTCTATTTAAAATAATATCTAAATCAAAATAATCCTTGTAAAGAGGAAATAAATTTCTATAATCTAATGTTATAGGTATTGTTTCTAACTGCAAATGCAAATTTCTGTCTATTTTATATATTGACCAGTATTTCATGATATCTTTCCTATTGCTATTATGTAAATTATATTCTCGTATTTACCATCAATATCTAGGAGTTTGTTCATGCCATCGTCATCCAATCTACCTATAGCACAGCAACCAAGACCCATAGCCTCTGATATAAGATACGTATTTTGAAAGACATGACCAGCTTCTAACAATATGAACTTATCTGATTGTGCAAGATACTTTATTTCCATCCTTGAAGGAATAGAAGTGATTATCACTAAAGCAGATGCATCTTTTATAATTTCTTTATTTTTTCCAAAAAAATATTTAGTATATTTTTTATCATCTTCTAACAATAATTCTAATGAATGATATTTAACATTATAGTGATACAAACCAGTTTTTATTTTATCTTTTTTAAGAATAACTATATAGACTTCTAAAGGATATCTCGCTCCTGCTGATGGGTAAGCTCTTCTTGTCATATTTAAGTTACTGTTACTACGAGTTATACCGCAAGAATAATAAAGTAATTTAGATAATTCTTTTAGCGATAAAAGATTTCCATTAAATTTGCGTCTGCTCTCTCTTTTTTCAATTAAGGTCTCAAGATTCATTTTTGATACAGAAAAATTTCTATGAAGCTTTATACTATCTAGACGGGGATACTCTTTGAAGTGTATTGTAACCCATTCTCTAGGAACTTTATTTTTTTTCATAACCATCAAAACGGATGCGGTATTTTATTAAGTTCATCTTCAGTCGTTTCTTTGTCAGTATAACCTAGATTTTTTGGAACCGTATATAATCTTCTGCCGCCGAAATAAGGATATCTCTCACTAAGGTATAGAGGCTGCAATTCGGGCATAGAAACCATTGCCACATGGAATTCGTATTTTCTTATAAGAGGTTTGGTAATATCTACAAATACGGTTTCGATGTTTTTCTTTTTTAGAATTTTTATAGTCTTCTTAAGATTTGATATGGTGTTACCTTTATAATTTTTAATTTTAGTAAAATCTTTACAATTTTCTGATTTTATTAAGAAATTTAGATGCTTGATCATTTTAGGATGACTCCAATATAAAGCACGATCTTTATGACCATTTGGGAACCTTTTCGGTTTTATATTCTCTGTAATGAAAATTTTTCTCCTATTTAATCTGGTCATAGCAGCCTCCTCTAGAGAACCGATTAATGCTTCTTTTACGTCCAAACTACATTTAATTCCAATGCAAACTGCAGGACCCTTACTGGTTCTGTCAATAATGACAGATAAAATAACCGGTATTCCGATATCAGTAGTTATATCAAAAAAGTAGACTTCTAGTTTGTATCTGGAAAATAAACTTAAAATATACTCAATATGCGAATCATCAATGATTATTCTATCTCTTTTAAGCTTATTGAGATAGGTTATCATAAAGGCGTCTCTTTCTACGTTCTCCCATATTCCTCTTACTATACCTCCTGCCATTGATGTACTGGCTGCAATACCAGTTGTTATAGGAATTCGTATTAAGGGTTCATTCTCTTCAAATTCATAGCTTAGCGATGTAAGCTGAGCTGGAATCAACACGGGTTTTCCACTTATCAGAGAAGTGCCACAAATCCACTTCAAAATGGAATTTTTACCTACTCTAAAAAATTTGAATCTTTTTGTTTTTAATTGAGTTTCAGAAAATGAAGTTATGGTTGTCGGATCCAATGCTTTATTGTTAATTTTTGTATATGAAGTTCGTAAAAATTTTCTTCTTTCATAAAGATATACTGAATACCTCTCGATGGCTTCTACCAATGCTTTCATCTGAGCTTTAGTTTCATTAAGTGAACAGCCTCCACTAGTAAATGAAGGATGTAAGGAAGATTTTTTAGTATACGCTGTATAAAAGAAATATTTCGGTTCATCATTAAAATTAGGCAATTTTAGAAATTTTTGTACAAATCCTTGTTTCTTGTCTAAAACAAGCTTTGCTTTTTCAAAAGCTTCTTCTACAGTTAATTCATTTTTGTTAAAAACTGTAGCAAGTTTAATATTCATATTATCATCTTTCAAGTTGTTCATTAGTCATCAAATAGCTTGTTTTTGTTCAAACTTTTTATGCTGTAAAAAAAATTAATTGAAAGGAGATATTTTAAGGCGTTATTTGAGACTTAAAGACGAAAACTTTTTATCTTTCCTGCTTTAACTGTCTATTTGGCATCCTTTCATCACAAACACCAGGTGGTGGATCACTACAACAAGATTGTACTTCAACGCCATACTTACTCATCGCCTTTAAACTTTTATCAGTCATAAATTCTACGGCATCTGTGTATGACCTGTTACTAGATTTATAATTCTGCATTTTTTCACCTCCCATTATTTTATTTGTCGTTCTTTAGTTCGTTATCTATTGATTACTTGGAAAGATAGTTTTAAATTGTTTATTTTTAAATTATATAATATGCAAGTTGCAAAAGATATTCCAAGTAAACTCGTAAATGGAATCATTAAAAGCAAAGAAAAAGGTGAAACAGCACAAAATTCTATAATTGATTATATATCTAAAACAATAAAGTTGCTTGCAAATCCTACTAGAAAAAAGATGTTTCTAGATTGTTTAGATTTCCCTAAAGAATTCGATAAAAATCCATTGACGCTTTATCATTTAAGAATGCTAGAAGATTATGGAATAATCGGATATACAAATAAAGGATATTTGGCTACTAAATTTGCAAAAGAGTTATGGGATAGTATAGATGAATTATCAGTTATACCAAACTCGGCTCTTTCCATAAAAATACTTTTATCATTAGAATCAAAACCAGAAACATTCACAGAACTTAAGAAAAATTTAAAGGTTAACGAGGGATCTCTTTTCAGAGCGTCAACTTTTTTGGTAAATAATAAATTAATTACAAAAGAAGTAAATTATTATAAGCTTACTTCATTAGCTGATATTTCAAAATTGTATAGCCTGGCTTCTAAATATACAGAGCTGATTAAGAATGCATCATACGATGAAAACTTCGAATCTATAGTAATTCCAAAAGAAGAGGAAGTAGAGATTTTAAATTTGTTTAGAAAAGAAAAAAATGATATTACAAATAAAAATTTATGGAGAATGGAAGACTTGATAAATGATCATATAATTATAACCTGTTCGTATAGCTCTCGTTCAAGTGTGGACGAAATAAATGATTATATAATTAAAGCACATAACGCATCAACAACATCTAAGCTTGTGAAACTGTTGAATACATTTGAAAAAAATATAGTTAGATTTGGATATGAAACAAAGTACATTAAATCATTACAAAAATTATTAAATATATTGCATCCGCATGGTTGGAGAATTTTTAATACAATGATGATTGAAGATGTTAATTTACCAAAAAAGTTTATTAGAAAATTTAGAGGTCCGAAATTTGGAGGAGATGGTATTAGAAAATTACTTGATGTGCACAATAGACCACTTCTACAGTTATCATTCTTGCCCGAAGAAAATTTAGATATTCAAGATGTTAAAAATTTAAGCAAAAGATTATTTATTGCAGGTTTAGATGAAATGGCAGATAATCATTCGGTGATGGATGATCTACGTCATTTTAGAAGCAGGGTTGAAGAAATTACAGAAATAATAGATAAAATAAAAAATGATTTTGGACAAAAGATATATTACTTCCACATCTCTGAAGATTATGAAGATAGACTTGATATATTAAAAGAAAATGATAGTAAATGTATCGGGATTACATTCTCGCCATTTATATTAGGATTTCAATTGACATCTAGTATCATAAACAGTTATAATTATCCCACACAATTTCAACTCAATTTGGTTCCACCTCTTACAAGATATGCTAAAAGGACAATTTCAAAAGAAGGTGAATTATCTCCAGGGTTTGGTATAAACATAAATGTAATACTTAAACTTTTTGTGTTATTAGGTGGTGATGAGATTCCTATAGAATCTCCATTCTATAATCGCTATGAAGGATGGGAAACTAAAATTCAGTGTGACATCTTAAACTATTATTTTAAAGAGTTGAAAAAACCAATACCGCTTATATTCGGTGGTATAAATCCAGTTAACGCTCCATCCTTTATTAAAAATTATGGTAGTAACATAAATTTGA
>Ga0315294_10000212_pt1 | contig 63102 bp, 88 predicted proteins | sample YL17G13_40_MG_FD_203626 | JGI IMG/M metagenome (GOLD analysis project Ga0315294, IMG submission 203626) | Sediment microbial communities from Yellowstone Lake, YNP, Wyoming, USA - YL17G13_40 | ecosystem: Environmental > Aquatic > Freshwater > Lake > Sediment | place: USA: Wyoming | collected... | reverse complement strand
TTACTTCTACTTCCTGCTTCAATAGAGTAAGCATATTTCCAATCTACTCTAACACATTTACAAATTGTGTTTTTGTCTGTAATAAACCAATCACCTTCTTTAATTTCTTCATCAGAAGTGATGTAGAAATGTACTGCACCCCCTCTTTTTAGTGAATAACTTTCTGATAGAATACCTTCTTTGTTAATGAAGTATTCACTTGCTTGTAAAGTTGGTAATACGTGTATGTTTTTCATAATTTATTTGTTTTTAAATTGTTCAAACCATTCTTCAAAATTTTTATATAATGGTGGCATATCTTTTTGGAATATAAAATATTATCGAGATTGTTTAAATGCTTCTTTTAAATCTTCCTCACTATAACTTCTTTCTTGTTGCCATTTAGCAAATTCAACTAAAGCTAAATAATAATTATCAGGACTGTGTGTATGTTTAAATTTTCTAAAAAATTCTTTAGCAGCTTCTTCAAGTGTTTCTTGTTTATTCATAATGTGATTTCATTGATTTATAAGATTCTAATAATAATTCTCCATCTCTGTTATCAAAAACAGATTTTAATATTCTATTCTTTTCTGTGTCATCAGGTAAAGAATTAATCATATCTATAAAATAACCTAATCTCCAAGTAAGAATAATATTTTCTTGTTCTTTCATACACATATTAATAACCTCTTTAGGTTTGATGTTATAATCAAAAGGAACTTTAAAAATAAATTCTTCAAGTGTTTCTTGTTTCATATCTCTTTTAGTTTTAAATCCTCTGCACTACACTTGATGGCATCCCATATCTGTTGCATAGTTGCCTCGTTATTTAATGCGCTATCAAGCACCTCTTGAGCCTGTTCCTCTGTGCAATTGTAGTTCTCTGTAACGTCATCTGTCGTCCAAAGGCTGTCTATATAGTAGCCCTCACTTTTAAGTAGTTTTTTTGCGTTCTCAATGTTTTCTTGTTTGATGATAGTGCTGAGTTCTACCGCTTCATTAACCTCTATGTCAATTAACTTTCCATAAAGAGTAGGCTCCTCTCTATTGTACTCTTCTGAGTTCTCTAGTCCACTATACCAATAGTCCGGGCAGTCTGATTGGTCAATCATATTACCACACGCAAAGCAGTCAATTTGCTCTTCATTCAGCTCGTGCAATAATGTAGCACCACAATTACCACAAGTAACTAGGTTTACTTTTGCTAGACTTTGCATTTTCTCCTGCAGTCTAATCTGTTCAATTACTTTTTCTCTTACTGTTTTCATTTGATTAAATTTAAAATTAGTGGGGAATACAGGACTCGAACCTGTAACCTCGTTATGCCTATGCTCACGGCTCTACCAATTGAGCTAATCCCCCATTGATGTCTTTCCATCAGTCAGTCTTATTGTAATTTCAGCTATATGAGTGAGCATCTATTGATGCTGAATGACGTACTGAATTAACCAATGGCATTACAACTGCCTACATTACCGACAAGTAAGGATTTTTAACCGTCATTCCACTTAGATTGTAATAAGGTCAAACTCTGAATAGAGCTCAACCTTTTTTCTTGGATACTTTTTCTTTAGTGCATCTACTAATAATTCATTATCATATTCCTCATACCCATCTCGCTCTCGGACAACTATTGGTGTTATAACATCTGCAATCTCTTCCTCTGATAGGTCTGTAAGGAGGTAGAAATCTTCCTCCTTGTACGCTGTTGTGTTTACTCTATATACTTTCATACTTCAATTGATTCGGTTACACGCATAAACCCTTGTTTAATAGCCTCTAATTCTAATATAGGCAAGCAAACCATATAGTTGCTCTCCGTTGCAAATATAGCTACTAATTCTACATAGCCATCTGTTTCAAAATACACTTTTACCATAATTTCTAACTGTTTTGATATACTATTTCGTATGCTCTAGTCATACGCTCGTTGTCCGATAAGTGGATGCTCTTCACTTTAAGCATCCACTCGTAAAATCTGTTTACGTTTTCCATAATGATGATAGTTTATTCCATTTCCCCGCCTATGATTTTGTACAAATCTATGATGTTGTCTACGTTGTTCAGCGTCATATACGTCTCTAACTCATCTATTGAATCGTCTGCCTCAGGGTTTAGTCCGTACACGCTACATAGGTAGTCATACACATCCCACTCGTCATACTCTATTCCCTCGTCTAAATCATCCCACGCATCTTTGCTGTAATCATAGTGAGGGTAGGTCTTACTGCCTGCAACATCCGTCTTAGCAACCTTTTGATTCCCATAATAAACATAGGGCTTGTACTCTTTGTAGGAATCATTGGAGTACCAATTACCATTGGACCACTTACCTAACTCCTCATTGATAATGGTATGCTTGTCTTTGTTATCTAAGAACACTAGCTTGCTGTACCCTATGTACTCTGATATGAAGAACTTACTCATATCGCAAGATAAGAAATCGTGCTTAAACTTTTTAAGCATATCATTAAATTCATACGTGTCTGAGAAGGTCTTGTTACCTAGTCCACTAATGACTCCGTTGTGTACAAATCCTACGTTGTCATTGACAAGAAAGGGATGAAGGTTATGCTCTCCATTGTAACCACTAGTGGCTATCCTGAAATGTAACACTATACTGTTGATGGTATTGTCATCTCTAAGGGCATTGTACTTGTCTATGTAGTCATCATAGTCATACGACTTGAATACATTTAACTTACCGTCTTTGTTCCATAGGAGACCTGCTCCCATATCATTGTTATCCCAAGAGTTTTTGATTTGATTCTTAGGTAATCTACCTGCTTTTTTCGTGTTTAAAATTGCTATGCACATAATGTTAATTGTTTAATTGTTATTTAATATCTATTCCTTCAAATTGTTTTGTAAATTTTATAAAGCGTTCCTTCAAGTCAACTAACTTGCTGTCTGTATAAGTCTGCTTGAGTAACTTTGTGAACTTAGTATCCACGTTGTAGTACGCTCTGATGACATCGTGGGTAGGGTTCTGCAAAATCATCATCAATAACTTTGTTCTCCACTTGAGAGTCTTAACATTGATAACCGCACTGATGATACGAAACTCTACCCTATCGTGGTGTATCTTGATAGCCTGATACTTCTCATTCTCATAGGCTAGGTCTTTATTGGCTTTACCTTTGCAGAAGTTCTTGTCTACCCTGCCGTAGTACAAGGCATACAACAGAGGTGTGTACCCTTTAATCTTCTCGAACAACTGCTCTCCATTAAGGTTCTTCTCTGATAGATGAATGTGTCCACCACAACTTGTACTGTACTTTGCATTGATATGCTCTACTAATACATCATTACTCTCAATATGCTCAAATATCTTGTCGATGTTAAACTCAAAGGTAGGACTGATAAGTTCATAGCCTGAATCATCATCGAGAGAGCCATCTTTTTCTTTACGCCACTTGTAATCAGTATTACTCTCGAAGTCTTGGATGTTGATACTCTCCAATACCTCTGAGTCCTCCTTCTCAATCTCGTAGCCGATACGATACTTAGACTTGTTGTCAAAGTTAATGGACTGATAGCTACCATTGTGATAGCCACGAACATACTCCTCAGTCTCGTCAGGCTCATACGAGTACCAACCATCTCCATCGTGGTAGTACGCACAGTCCTCGTGGATTAATTGGTTCATATCTTGTGCCCACACAAGACAGTATCTTTGTTGTGCACTGTTGTCATACCACTCGCCCTCATAAAAAGCATAGTCATCAGTCCTGTTCTCTATCCATTGTCGGCTGTAATAGTTCGTGTCTCCATCCTCGTACACAGTTACCATATCATCCTCGTGATAATACTCTTCATAGCCATTACAATAGAAAGCATCGTCTCTATGTAGTACATCTCCATTTTCGGTAGTTACATAGTCCTCACAGGAATAGTAGCCATCTTCGTGGGAGAAGTATTCTCCGGACTCTATCTCTTGGATAGATACATCCCCATTTTCTAAACTAGAGATTGCACGTTGTACTTTCTCTCTGTCATCGTTGAACACTTCGTAAAGCGTTCTTAATACTGATAATCTCATAATGTTAATTGTTTAGTTAATAATTATTATAGTTCGTACTCTATTAATTCATCGTTAAATGTGTCTGCCAAATCTTCTAATTGGTCTTCAGTGTATATGAATAACTCATCACACAGTTCCTTTACAATGGTAAAGTCAGTTCTTCTAACTGCTCTCATCAATTCTTTGTACAATACCTCATCGTTTAGAAACAATAAGCTAAGTTCTTGGTCTGAATAATGTATAATGTTTGTCATACTCTTGAATTAGTAGTCTCCCCAACCACCCCAAGTGGCAGGTTCATCTAAGTTATTTTTATCAGTTAGTGAATACCCTTTATAACAGCACCTAACAAAAATGGATGCTTCAGGCATTTGTTTTCAATTCAGAAGTTCTTAAAAGCAGCCACTTCTGTTAGCTGCAAACCGTTATCTAAGTATTACAATTTGGTTGTTAATAAATGTGAATTGAGTGTCAATTTGAGTAGGTTGGTACACACATCTGTGGGTGCTCCAATACCTTCTCGTTCTGCTACAGTTTGAGCCACAACTTGATAGCGTAGCCACGATGATTATAAATAATATTAATTTTTCCATAGCGTGATACTTTGTTAATTGATTAATGATTTGATTATACTTATATCTATTGTGCCGTACTTATTATGGACTTTCTCAAGCTCTCGCTTTGCCTTAACAAATTGTTGTTCACTTGTTGGATAGTTGTACTCTCGTACCCACTTTTGAATGTCTGTTATCTCTGTTCTCATTTGTCTGAATTGATTGTGCCATAGCATACGCATACGACTAGGTTAATGATTGATGGTATAAAACCATATAAAAAATTGGGCAATGTGCCTACTAGAAAGAAGGCAATTGAAATGACTATTGAGATAATAAACCATATCTCCCATACTTTTTGTTTCATAAGTTCTCTTTTAAAGTGAAGAAAGCATTGGCTAACCTACTCCAATACGTATCTAAAAATTGTTCCTCTTTACTCTCTGTCATAAGACTGAATCCTGCTTTCCTTGCGTTCTCTATTATATCATAGTTGTAGAACGGAACCGTTAATATAGATGGCAACCCTTGAAGCCACTCTTTGAATAGTATCTCCTCATTCATAAACGAATTGTTTTGATGTACATATTCTTTTTTGAATATTGAGTACACATTCTGAATGTTTGTGTACAATGGATAATCCCCGAATATATCGGCATCATCCTCGTAACCACTAAAGTCAATGTTGTCTATAATGGTTTGCTCGTAAAATGTATATGTCTTCATAGCTATGCTTTTTTAAATAGTAAACGTTCGGTTAGTCTTCTGTCTAGGATAGCCTTTGCATCCTTGTACTTTACGTTGTCTAATTTCATTACTGTTCTGATTGCATTACAGTACGCATTAAACTCATAGTCGATTTGTTGAATAGCGCTTGCTAATTCTTGGTTGTCATTCATAATCTAATAGGTTTTAATTGTTGGGTAATACTTCTCTAAAAACTCTGTTCTATACTTTTTGAACTGTAACCAAAACTCATCACACGGTATATGATTGAAGCCTTCTGTCTCTATCTCAAAGAATATATGAGATGTCTGTGTACTCTCTATACGTAGTACCTTCGTGTCTATGTCAAAGCCTCCATAGTTTAGCCATCTTGGCGACTCCCTTGGCGTACCTAATAACATGAACACTACGCACTGTTGATGCATTTCAAAGTCTAATTTGTCTTTGATTGGTGTGATAAAATCTTCCATCTTACTAATTGGTTTTATAATTGATTGCTACTAATACTACTATTCCTATAATTAAAACGATGGGATATGATGTTAACATGCATATGCTCGCTATAATAATGTTTAAAGCTATTTTCATTGTATCATATTGTTTAATGTTAAATTGAAATGTCTCTTGTCTGAATGCATTATTATTGAATTTAAAATATAATTATTCGGGTTACTTTGATTTCTATTCCTTACTCTAAATCCTATAAGTTCTTTATCATAAAAAAGTCCTGCTTTCACTAGCTTTTTTACCCTATTGTCAAACCTATTATTTAATCCTTTGTAGTACTGATGATTTGTTAGACTGTTCATTTTATGCTGTTTTAAATATTAAACGTTCAGTTAATCTCATTTCCAAAATTCTTTTTGCGTCCTTGTACTCCACCTTCTTAAGTAGCATTATAGTACGTACCGCTTTTGAATAGGCTCTAATCTCAATCTCAATTTGTTGTATTACATTTGTAACATCAACCTTTGTGTTCATTCGTGTTCTCATCTTTATTTGGTTTTAAATTAGCGCATAGTAAGGAATCGAACCTTAATTAATCATTCCAATGACTATGCTATATAAAAATTCCACCTCGTTTGAAGTGGAATAGTTTAATATTGTTGTTTACATTTGTAAATTTACATTTGTAAATACCGTTCGCCCCGTTCAACGTTTGGCTTTTTTACTACAAAGGTCGCCCACTACTAGACATAGCTTGTCTTTAGTACCTTTGTGTACTGTATCATTAAGTCATTAACTTAGTTTAGGCGAGTCTTCATACTTTTGCCTCGTACAGTCCTATGGATAAAAAACACACAAAAAACCACGTTTGTAACGTTGTAGTGTTACAATTGTAAACAGTTTTTTTATACTGTTTAATGCATTTTTTTACATATCGATATGTACTTTGTTAGCTAATCGAGTACTAATTTTAAACGTATAACAATACGGTTATTTTAGTACACTTTTGCACCTTTGTAATATATCGAAATTTCAAATAACAGTTATTAAATGCACTCTAGGAGCTACAAATACAACTATTTATAAAAGTTTACGTTTCTAAAATTGCACTCTAGGAGCTACAAAATAAGATACTTTTATAAATTTTGTGTTAATCTAGTGTAACACAATAAAACCACTTTTGTAGAGTGCAAAAATTCGATTTTTACCTTTGTCTATTCTCAACAAAGTAGGCACCCTGAAAATGTAAGATAATTCCTACTTGTTTAATATAACCTTAACGGCTTGTAATACGGCGTATTGATTAGGTAGATTAGTTTTGTAGTGGAGCTTAACATTTTCGCATAATCTTTTATATACGTTACTATCTTTTTTTGCCTTAACTAAATATTCAATTATACTTTTATCTTCTTTATTCTCTAGCTTGTTTTTGTCTAGCGTTAAGATGTTGGATATAATACCGCCTATTGTTTTGTTTTGCTCTTTTTTAGCATTGTTTACGTTTCTTACATTCTGAATTGTTACTTTAGTTCCCATAATATTAAATTTTAATCGTTGTTTTGATTTGTGGTTAATATGGTTAATTCCCTTTGCAAATCTTTAGCAATATTAATACAATAGTTTTACAATACAATATTTAAAATGTTAAAATTTAGTTTTTTTTGAGATATTAAATGTAAGTTGTTTAAAATCAGGTAGTTATGGAATTAATATTTTTAAGTTTTAATAGGATTAGGACTACAAAAGAGGTTTTAAGTCAAGCCCTAAAATAGCCTATTGTAAGCGTTTGTAAGTGGATTCTTACATTCATAACACACTGACAGTCAAGCAATTAGCAGGATAGCAACGATAAAAAATGTAGTAAGAAACTAGTGCAAAATGTAGGAGAATTAGTACAAGCGTATAGCGTATTTGTAGGAGAAGGACTACAAAGTAGCTTGCAAAAAGCTGAAAAAATGTAGGGAAAATCCTACAAAACAGTACCCCACTATGCGAAAAAAAAGTCGTTTTCGTTTGGGGCGCGCTGTCGTCAAACCTACATATAGCCCAATCACTACTACTATCTAAAAATTATTATCTTTGTCTAACTTAAATAAGTACACTATGAAAAATCCTTTAAATTTAAAGAACAGTATCTACCAACAGAAGACCGCTAGTGGTTCATATAGTGGATTGACTGTAAAGAATGGTATGTTGATTAACGAACGCCCTGATGGACAAACTGGTATTGCACAGATGGCACAGATGAGAAAGTCTATTAGAACCGCTGAGAAGATTTCTATTGTTGCAAGAGGCAATGCTATGTCTGAGATGATGGAAGAAGATTGTTGTGATTAAAAAACAATCCCAATCAACAGAGTAAAAAAAGCCCTATACGAACTATAGGGTTTCTTTTTACTTATAATCGACACAATCGGTTATATTTTACGACGTTTTTGCGACGACTCAATTTTTCTAACTATTTGATTATTAATACTTTATTCTTTTAATGTCGATAATGTCGAAAAAAAGAAGAGAATGAAATAATAAAAAAAAGAAGAAGAGTATATATTTTCTGAGAGAGAGGTAGAGAAAATAAAATTGCATTTTTGTCGTTTTTTCAATGTTTACTGGACTTCCTGCGACATTTTTTCGACATTAACCGACATTTCTCGACATTTTTCGTCATAAATCGTCATAAAACCGACATACAAACCGACATAACCCAATAAACGACACATAAAAATCCATCTCTGCTTCGCATTTCCCATCAAGTATGGTATCAAATATAATTTATTGTACTATATTTGCATATAACAATTAAAAATTAAATCAAATGCTAGAGTATTCGCCTAAAGATTTGTGTTTTGGGGACACAGGAAGGAAAAAATTAGTAAATGGAGTGGTAAAGATGTCAAAAGCTGTAAAAGCTACGTTAGGTCCGGGAGGTAATCCGGTCTTGATAGAGAGCCCTACACACACTCACGGCATCACGGTTACTAAAGATGGTGTAACAGTGGCTAAGGCTATTGACTTGTTAGACCCTTCGGAGAACCTTGCGGTTAAGATGATGAAGGAGGCTGCTGAGCGTACCGCTACTGCCGCAGGAGATGGGACCACTACGGCTATTGTGCTTACAGAGGGGTTGGTATTGGGAGGACTTGAGCATATTACGCCAAATCTAAACAGGACTGAGGTCTTAAGGAGTATGGTGGAGATAAGCGACAAGGTGGTGGATAGGTTGCGCAAAAAGAGCAAGAGAGTTACTAGCTCTATGTTGGTGGATGTAGCGAGCATATCTGCAAACAACGATAGAGAGATAGGGAAGATAATCTCTGAGGTGTACAAAGATGTTGGTAAGACCGGTATTGTAACGGTGGAGAAAAGTCAGACTGACGAGACGTATGCGGAGACCACTTTAGGGTTGAAATTTGACAGAGGGTATTTGAGTCCGATGTTTATAAACGAGCAGAAAAAAGATGAGTGCATATTTGAGGATGTTATGGTGTTGGTTGCTGATATGGAGATTACTAATATCCTTCAGATTGAGAACGTGCTTAAGCCAATTGTTAGTGAGGGTAAAAAGTTATTGATAATATCTCCTTGTGGTCAGAACCTAATCAATAGTTTGGCGGCAAATGTTGTAAAGGGGAACATCAAGGTATGTGCAGTTGCACCACCTAGTTTTGGGTACAAGCAACACGAGTTGATGTATGACATTGCCATTAGCGTTGGAGCGACTTACTTCAGCGAGAAAACGGGAGATGATTTGAGTATCATCAACTTTGGAGACCTAGGGCACGCAGCTAAGATAATTGTGAGCAAGGACAAAACTGTTATCATCAAGTCAGACTTGAGGTTAGACCAAAAAGCAATTGACGAAAGAGTGTCTCAGTTGTGGGATGCGCATAAGAACGCAACTAAGAAACACGAGAAAGACTTTATCTTAGAGCGTATCGCTTCCCTTACAGGAGGTATCGGAGTGATATTCGTAGGAGGTCAGACAGACCTAGAGCAGAAAGAGTTATTTGATAGAGTTGATGATGCGGTATGTGCGGTAAGGTCAGCACTAGAGGAAGGTATCGTGCCCGGAGCAGGGAAAGCATTACTTGAGGAGAGTGCAGCGTTACATTTAGACGATAACAAGAGTGAGGAGTACAATGCGGCAATAAATATTTTAAGCGTAGCACTTATGGCTCCGTTCTTACAGATACTTGCTAACGCAGGACTAAGAGCATCAGACATCTATTCAGATGGTGTAGCTCAGGGTCACGGGTACAATCTAAAAACAAGAGAGTTTGGAGACTTGGTAAAAATGGGAGTAATAGACCCGTTGAAAGTAACCCGTTCAGCATTGCAAAACGCAGTGAGTGTAGCGGTAACAATCCTAAGCACAGATGCGATAATCACAATGGCGAGAAGCTACGAACAATCAAACGAGTAAGGATATGAAACCAATCGGGAAATACAAATAAAATTACTATTTTTGTTAAATGAAAAATAACAAAGTTGTATATCTACATAAAAAGAAAACAGATAATTCTGTTTTCTATGTAGGTATGGGGGATTTAAAAAGAGCCTATTGTAAGCAAAGACCTGAATGGTGGAATAGAGTAGTAAGTAAATATGGTTATATAATTGAAATATATAAAGATGGATTAACTCAAGAGCAAGCATTTGAGTTAGAGATAGAACTTATTACTAAATACGGAAGAATAGATTTAAAAAATGGCCAACTTATTAATCAAACAAAAGGAGGAATTACTGTCGAAGCAGTTTCTTTTAGCATTTTAAAAAAGAAAATAGAATCTTTAAAATCTGTTATAAGAACTGAAGAATGGAAAAATAAAATATCTTTATCTCATAAAGGAAAGATAAAATCTAAAGAGCATAGAGAAAATATAGCCAAAGCAAGAACAGGAACAAAGATACCTGAGCAAGTTAAAGCTAAAATGAGATTGTCAAATAAGTCAAAAATAATAACATCCGTTCCTATTTCTTGTTATGACTATTATACTTCTGAATTTATTGAAAATTTTTCTTCTGTAAGAGAAGCAGCAAAAAAATTAGGATGTTTAGAGACAGCAATATCAAATAACCTATACGGAAGGTCTAAAAAAGTAAACAGTAAAATATTAAATAAACAATTAAAAATAAAAAAATTATGTCATTAAAGCCCATAGGAAAATACATAGTCATCAAGACCGTTGATGAAGAGTTGAAGACAGAGTCAGGATTGATTCTATCGGGAGAAGATGTAAACCAAATGCGATACAAACGTGGTTTAGTTATTGAAGCAGGAACAGATGTGCCTAACATAAAGAAAGATGATGACATCTACTATGACAAGGCACACGGATTTACAATGCTAATTGATGAAAAGCAGTACACGATTATTACTGAGAGAGATGTCGTTGTTGTCTTATAACTTCATTCATCTGAATAATCATATCACGATACGCTTTATCTAGGTATGATGCATTTTTTAAAAACATTTTATTTTGGGATAAACTAGTGGGGATTTCTTCCCCACTTAGTTTTCTATATATCGACTGAATCATACGTTCAGATTTTATGGTAAGTTTGTACAAAGCTTTTCTCTTACCAACTCGATTTCTAAATTTGACAATCCAACCTTCTTGTTGGAGTCTAAAAAAGCGCACTACATCCCATCCTAGCAGTTTGGTATATTCATCAAACTTATCCCTTCCGAAGTACTTCTCTGAATACAAGAACAAAAGCATATCTAAGTCAGCCTGAGTTATCTCGTATTTAATTTTTATAAACTGTCGTATTACCCTGTAATATTTTAGGTAGTCATCTCTATCTGATTTCATTTGATTTTTTTTTATATATTTGCTACAAAGTTATTAATTAAAATAATTAGTTATGCCAAAGCAGCCTAAAAAGAGTTTAAGTAAGCAAGAGCAAAATATTATAGATGCCACTTCAGGAGGAGGTATTAATTCAAGACCTATTTTTAAAGGTCCTAATTCAGGTAGAGACATACCATTAGCTCCTAGTCCTGAGCCAAGAACAATGATGGATTTAAAAAATATTCATACAGGTTCTTCAAAAACAGACCCCGGAGTTCTAAAAGCGCAAGAAAAGAAAGCTAAAGCTAATTCTGCTGTAAAGAAATACGCAGAAGGAGTTGTTGTTTCTAAGAAAGATGAAAAAGCTAATCCTAATGATTTCAAATATTTAAAAAATAAATAATATGAAAGTAGTTAAAGGAAGATTAATTTTTGTAGACAATACAGAAAGAAAATTTGGTTCTGCTAATAACTATATAGCTATCCAAGTAGAGGATTCAAATGGGAAAAACGAAAGATGTTTGCTTTTCACTAATGATGAAATTGCTAAAGCTGAAATCAGAGCTAGTAAAAACCCTGAAGATTTAACAAAAAAAGGATTTTTAACAAACTTATTAGACTAATAATTATGCTACAACCTAAAAAAAGACCGGATACTCCGTTGGCAGATAGCCCAACTCCTGATTACAGAAACATTCCAACATCAAAAAGGGAGTTTTTTAAAGACAAGCCATACACAGCAACAGCACAAGATAGTGCTGAGTACAGAGTTGGTTTTGAAAGAGGTACAACAGGAAAACATAAATTCTTCCCAACAGCTTCATCGGTTAGAGGTTATCAGGAAGCTAAAGAAAGAAAATTACTACCTAAAAATAAAAAATAATTATGGCAATTTTAAATAGAGATACCCCTTTGGCTACATCTCCTGAACCAAGATTTACTGCAGTTAAAGATACTGTTAAAGAAAAGATAAGTCCTTATATGCAAAAGAGAGCTGCTCAAGATTTAGTTAAACAAAAAAATATTAGAGCTAGAGATTCTATTTTAAATAGAAATGCTAATGCTCAAGGCAAGACAAGAGAAGAAGTTAGAGCTAAACAAGAGAAAGATAAAAAGAAACCCAATGCCGACCCTTATTGTGGTCAAGCAAACGGATTTACAAAAGACGACCCTAGAGGAAGTTGTACAAAAGGAAATTATTACTCAACAGAATAAACTTTAATAAAAAATAATTATGATGAGACCCGATACTCCATTAGCGGCTACGCCCGAGCCAATGCCTGTTAACTCAGGACAACAGCCAATGCCTGTTAATAAATACCAAGCAACAGCAGATGCTGCTATTCAGCAGGTAGGTAATATTTCTAAGAAAAATATTGCTCCTGCTCAACCTCAACCTCAACCTGAACAACCATAGCTATGCCAATTACTAAAAAAACAAAAGAAGAGAGACAGGCAGATTCTGCAGCAAAATACAGAGAGTCTACTCCGTTGGGGGATAGCCCTAAAGTAGGTAATATTGAGGATGCGTTAGCAGGTATCAAACAAAGAGCTGCAGAGAGAAAGGCTGTTAAAGATAAAATAAGTCAAGATGCAGAGGTTAAAAGAGTAGAGAGAAGTAGGGTAGAAAGTCGTTCTACAGCAGGCGGTAGACTTCACGGATTGGCATCATTTTCAGATAGAACAAGATTAACATAATAAATATAAACACAATGGCAAAATCAACACCAAAATTACCGGGTTCGTCTCGTATGAAGGCTCCGGCTACAAGTGGTAGCAACAAAAAATTGGCTATCAATCAAAACAGCAAAGGCGCTACTAGTAAAGTAATGTCTTCTGCTAAAGGAAAAGGAATGAAAGGTAGTAACTCTTATTGTTAATTAAGATGGCAAAGAAACAAATTGAGGTTGTAGAAACCGTAGAAGAAGTAGTAAACGAGACTCCTGTAGTAGAGACTCCTACTGTAGTAGATGACAAGTATCCGGGTCATAATACAAGAGCATTTAGACAATAAGTTATGGCTGATAAATCTAAAATGAAATGTAATAGCCCGGTCTCGTCAGACAGACCGGGTAAAAAGAAAATGGTAAAAGCCTGTTCAAATGGACAAGAAAAACTTATTCATTTTGGAGCAAAAGGCTATGGCAATAATTATTCAGATGCCGCACGTAAAAGTTTTAAAGCAAGACATAATTGCGCTGAAGCAAAAGACAGGCTAACTGCAAGATATTGGGCGTGTAAAAATTTATGGGCAGGTGCAGGAGGTTCAACAACAAGTAATCCAAGTAATCGTAAAGGAAAATACTAATGAAAAAAGTAATTGAAAAAGCAAAACAATACGAGTCTAAGAAATCATTAGACGGTAAAATGAAATTCCTAAAAGGGAATGTTAAAAAAGCTCCGGCTAAAGGAGGTAAATTTCCTGACGCTAGTGGCGATGGTAAAGTAACCAAGAAAGACATTCTTATTGCAAAAGGAGTAATCCCTGCTAAAAAGAAATAAGATGCCAAAAGATGCTTGTTATAAAAAAGTAAAGGCACAGTATGATATCTTTCCATCTGCAAGAGCCTCTCAGGCTATTGCTAAATGCCGTAAAGGCTCAGGCGTTGTAAGAAAGACTGAGGCAGGTACATCTTTAAAGAGATGGGATAAAGAGAAATGGACCGATACTAAAACAGGCAAGGCTTGTGGCGCAGGAGGAAGTAATGAATACTGTAGACCAAAAGTAAAAGTTTCTTCAAAAACACCAAAGACTATATCTGAAATTAGCAAGTCTAAATTGGCTTCTAAAAAAGCAGAAAAGACTAAGGTTGGTATGGGAAACAGAGTTTCAAAAGTTTAAAAAAATTTAATACCTTTACAAAATGAAATCAAAAGGGCTAGGAGATACAATTGAAAAAATAACTACTGCTACAGGAATAAAAACTGTAGTAGAAGCTGTAGCTAAAGCAACAGGTAAAGATTGTGAATGTAGTGAAAGAAAAAAAGCTTTGAATAACCCCAATCTATTGATTAACAAAACATTATATAAATAAGAAACTATGTCTGTATTTAAAACAACATTCTCAAGAGCGTTATCAGTTATAAAATCTGATAATGCAGTAATACCAAGTATTAATTTAATACATACCGGAGCAAATACAAGTGTCGCAACTAATAAATTAATCACAATTACGGGCGATTTTATTTTTGACAATGTAAAAACAGGAGATGTTGTTTACAATACGTCTTCATCAACAGCCGCAACGGTAGTATCTGTTAATAGTGAAACCGAAATCACTTTAAATGCAAATATTTTTACAACAGGCGGTCAATCATTTAAAATTTACCAACAATCTGCGCAAACAGGTTTAGGAAATACAGGTGCTTTTTTATATGTTGGTGGTGCAGGTAATGTAGCTGTTACAACTATTGGAGGAGATGATATAACGTTTAGTGCTGTCCCTGTGGGCACAATTTTGCCTGTTCAAGTTATAGCTTTAAAATCAACAGGCACAACTGCTACTCTAGTAAACGCTCTTTGGTAAGATGGCAAAAGTTAAGCAACAAGAAACTACCCACAAGTCTAATTCAAGTAAGTCAGGTGTAGCTGCAAAAACAAAAACGAGCACTCTAAAAACAAGTAAGAATTACGTGAAAGCGTATAAAGGTCAGGGAAGATAATGAAATACTTAAATTATATAGCATCATCTTTGATACTATTATTTGTACCCATATATGGGTTGTTAATAGCGGTTGGAGCCGCTATTTTTCTTGATACTCTAACAGGTATTTTTAAAACCATAAAACTAAAGGGAGTAAGCAGTATTAGAAGTAGAATATTATCGAACATAATATCAAAAATGGCATTATACGAACTTTGTATATTATTTCTTTTTGCGATTGACAAATATGCTTTAAATGAGTTTGTAATCAGGGCTTTTGGAATAACATATATGTTCACAAAAATATGTGCTATACTATTGATTTTTGTAGAGTTGGTATCTATAAAAGAAAACATTGAAGAGAGTTTTAATATTGATATTTGGAAACTACTCAAGAAAGTATTTCTTAGAGCAAAAGAAGTTAAAAATAACATTGATGAATTAACGTAATGGACCAAATAACACTTGATAGAATAAAAGAAGCGCATCCTAAACTTAGGAGTATGCTTTTACAGCAGTATCAAGAAGCTAATAACTTGCTTGGTAAAGGAGCAAGATTGCGTTTTGCTTACGTTTACAGAAGTAATGCGCTACAAGATAAGCTATATAACCAACGCCCTAAAGTTACCAATGCTAAAGGCGGTCAATCAATTCATAATTATGGATTGGCATTTGATATTGTAATGCTATATGACAATGATGGTAATGGTACATTTGAAGAAGCAAGTTGGTCGCAAGTTAAAGACTTTGATAAAGACAGTATTGCTGATTGGAAAGAAGTAACTGACTATTTTAAATCAAAAGGATGGGAATGGGGAGGCGATTGGAAAAGCTTTAAAGACGCTCCGCATTTTCAGATGGACTTCGGATTTGATTGGAAAGTTTTAAAACAAAGAGTAGACAGGGGCGTTACTATTGTTGATAATGGAATTGTTTATCCAAAAATATAATTTTATGGAACAAGTTAAAGCCAATTGGAAATGGATATTGATAAGCATATTGCTTATTGTTATCTATTTTTTATTTAACAGAATAGGATTTTTAGACGAGAAGATTAAAGATGCTTCTTTAAAAGCCAAAGAGCACGAAACAAAAGCTATACTTTATAAAGAAATATACGAAGACCTAATGCAAAAGGATAGCATATTAGAAGTAAAATACGATAGCTTGTTTGTAGAGAAAAATAAAATTAAAATACAGTACAATGAAAAAATCAAATTGGTTAATAAGTATTCTGTTTCTGATATGCAGCATTACTTTGACGAACGCACAAAATAAGAAAGTAGTAATACTAGATAGCATTCAGTCAAACAAGATTATCAATCAACTCATTCAAGGGGATATAGCTAAGTCAGAATTAAAGATTTACAAAGAAATGGATAGTTTGTGCGTAAAAAGAATTAGAACGCTTACAACGGCTAATTTTAATTTAGAAACAGCTTACGATGAAAGAGTACTTGAATCTAATGAGTTGAAAAAATCAATACAACTTCAGGACAAGATAATCCGCAAAGAAAAAAACAAAAAAAACCTTTATAAAATAACCTCTATAATACTAGCGGTTTTGTTTATAATAAAATAATTATATTTGTAAAAATTAAATCAAACTAAAATGAAAAAAGTAGAATCAGTATCGCAGGAAGAATTAACAATAATTCAAGAATTAAACGCAGAGTTCAACAAGGCTAAAATGGCTATTGGAGACGCTGAGTTGCAGAAAGCAAATATAATTCGTCATATTGAGGAATTAAAGGCTCAATTTACTGCACACGAAAAATTGTTGGTAGAGAAATATGGCGCAGATGCAGTTATAAATATTCAAACAGGAGAAGTAACTCATAAAACAGAATAACACTTATTAACTTTAAACTAAAACAAAATGGCGATTATTAGTAGTTATCCTAAAGATTCAAACATATCTTTAATGGACAAATTAATAGGTACGGATGCTGATAGTTCGTTAGCTACAAAAAATTATTTGATTGGAGATTTTATAACTTTTTTAGGTACTCAAAATATTGGAACTCAAGGACCTATAGGTCCTCAAGGAGTGCAAGGACCTACAGGAGCTAATGGAGCTGTAGGTCCTGCAGGATTAACTTGGGAGGGGATTTGGGTATCAGGAACTTCTTATGTTGCTAATGATTCTGTTTCATATAATGGGGCATCTTGGTTTTGTATATCTGCAGTAACAGGGACTACGCCTCCAAATGCAGACCCAACTAATTGGGCATTATTAGCCTCTCAAGGAGCGCAAGGTCCTCAAGGAGTGCAAGGACCTACAGGACCTCAAGGAGGAGTAGGCATAGTCCCTAATGCTCAAGAGGGAGTTAAAGGAATTGCTTCTTTAGCTTCAACTGTTGAAGTAGGGCAAGGTATTAATGGTACAAATATTGTAACTCCTGTAAAATTAAAAGCTGTTTTAGATTTAAAACAAAACACATTAGTAAGTGGCACTAATATTAAAACTATTAATGGAAGCGATATTTTAGGTAGTGGAGATTTAGTTGTTAGTGGTGGCAGTCCAAAAACAAGTGGTACTATAACTCTAAACGGCACTTTTCAAGTATTGCCTTATGATATAAATAGTTGTTCTTTTGGTGGTGGAAAAGCTTTTTTACCAACAACAACTGAAAATGGAAAAGAAATAATTGTTTTATCAACAGCAAATAATATTGAAATTAGAGCAAATTCAGCAGGGACAAATTTTATGTTTGTTAAATTTCAAACATTTGTATCGTCTGTAACATTAGCTACAAATGAAGTATATAGATTTACTTATGTTGGTTTTGGTGGATATTGGAAAGCAGAAATTTTAGAGGGTTATACGACTGAAAACATAGCTAATAAATCTACCGATGTAGCTTTAGGAACAAGTGATATTCTATATCCTTCTCAAAATGCTGTCAAAACTTATGTAGACCAAAAAACTCAAAAAATTTATGCAGTTACATTAAGTCAAACAGGAGGAAATGCACCAATAGTAAATTTGGAATATAAAAACGATATAACAGACCCTATTGTGTGGTCAAGATTTGCAGACGGGCAATATATTGGAACTATTACTACTAGTGAATTTACTATTAAAACTTTTTTTGCTACTTTAAATGCTAAACAAGGATGTACTTGTACTGCAAATACTACATCTGCTAATACGTTTATATTAAGAACATATAATACAGCAACTTTTAGTTTCGAGGATGGTCTTTTAAATAATAGTCAATTTAAAATAGAAATATATAATTAATATACGATGTCTAAAATATCTACTTATCCTTCAGCGGATACCCCTTTACAATTAAGCGATAGGCTGATAGGTACGGAAGCTATTAGAACACCGCCTACTTCAACTCCTCTTGCGACAAAGAACTTCTCGCTAGGGGAGTTGTTGCAATTGTTCTCTTCAAACTTTCCTGCAGCTTCGTTGCAGGCTGTTCTTAATACAGGAAATACTGCTACTCAAAACATTACATTGATAGGAACTATTAATGCTACATTAATAAAACCTGTGAATATTGAGGACCCAACAGGAAGTCAAGGAACTACATTTCAATACCTTAGTAAAGGAACGTCAAGTATAAATTGGGTAGATTTACCTATAAGTAATCTTCAGGCAGTTCTTAATACAGGGAATACTGCTACTCAAAATATAAATCTTGTTGGAGACATCACGGCAACAAAGATAATACCGGGTAACATACAAGATGATACTTCAGGAGTAGGAACAACAGGTCAGATACTTTCAAAAACAGCATCGGGGGTACGATGGATAAATAATCCTACAGTATATACCGCAGGCTTAGCTGATGTTTTATTGGTTGGAAATACAGCTACAAATAATATTATTTTAAATGGGTACATAAAACCTACTGATATAAAAGATAGTACGGACAGTAACGGTTCTTTAAATCAAGTTTTAAGCGTTGGGGCCGGGGGGTTAGAATGGATAACTAATTCCGATTCTACAGTTACGTCTTTAACAGTAACAGGAAATTCAGGACCCTCTACATTAATAGCAGGAGTCTTAAATATACCAACGTACACATTAAGTGGACTAAATGGACAACCATTATCAACTAATCTTACGTCTTTATCAGGACTTACATATTCTTCTCTAGGATTTGTTAAGATGAGCGCATTAGGCACATTCACTCTTGATACATCTACATATTTAACTACAGCAGTAACATCTGTTGGATTAACTGTGCCTTCTGCATTTAATGTTACGCCTAGTACAATAACTACATCAGGTACATTTGCAATAACTGGTGCAGGAACTGCCTCTCAATATGTTAGAGGAGATGGACAATTAGCAACTTTCCCAAGTGGTGGTGGTGGCGGTTCTTCTGTTAATTATTATTTAAATGGTTCAATTGCTGCATCAGTTGCAACTTATAAGCAGATGTCAAACACTGCAATAATTGGAGCAGGTACTGACTTTCCATTAACAGGTAATGGATTAATAGCACAGTTTTTAACAGATGTAGGTAATCCAAATAGAACTGAGATACCAGGGGGTGCGTGGAACTTTGAGATGTTTTTTAGTATGTCTTCAGGTGGAGGAAGTCCTAAATTTTATGTTGAACTTTTAAAATATAATGGCACAACTTTTACAAGTATTGCATCAAACTCTGCAACGCCTGAAACAATAAGTGGAGGTATTCCAATTGATTTATATTTAACATCTTTAGCAGTTCCTACAACAGCATTATTAGTTACAGATAGACTTGCTATTAGAGTTTATATAGTTGATAATTCAGGTGGTAGAACAGCTACATTACATACTGAAAATAGTCATTTATGTGAAATCATTACTACTTTTTCAGGTGGTGTAACTTCATTAAATGGATTAACTGCAAATACACAATATTTAGCAGTAGGTACAAGCGGTACTGACTTTACTATTAATAGTTTACTTGACACACATACATTTAATTTACCAACAGCAAGTGCATCTAACAGAGGAGCATTAAGCACAACAGATTGGACAAATTTTAATACAGCTTATACAGATAGATTAAAATGGGATGGGGGAGCAACAGGATTAGTTGCTGCAATAGGTAGAACATCTTTAGGAGCAAACACAGTTGGCAGTAATTTATTTATCCTTGCTAATCCTTCTGCAATTACATTTATACAGATTAATGCTGACAATAGTATATCAACATTAGATGCTTCTACATTTAGAATAGCTATTGGTGCAGGAACAGTAACAGGAGCAGCATTAACTAATCAAATTGCTTACTTTACATCAAATGGTAGCAATATAGCAGGTTTAGATACTACAATTTACCCCAGTTTAGCAGAATTAGCAAATGTAAAAGGAGTAACAAGTCCTATTCAAACACAAATTGATGCTGTAAATGTAAATGTAATTACTATTACAACTGCTGTTTCAATAACTACAGATACAACAAATGGTACTTATGGTCAACACGGTAGACATAATAAAATATCAAACGGAGCTAATGCAATAAACTTAACTGTTCAAACAACTTCTAATGCAGATTTTGTAGCAAGTTACGAAAAAATAGGAACAGGAGCTATTACTTTTACAGCAGGGGCAGGAGTAACACTTACAACTTTATCAGGAACAGCTGCTATGACGGGAGTGGCAGGAAGTAAAGCTTGTTTATCAAGAAATGGTAGTATTTATTATTTACAAATAACTAATTACTAATGAGTACATTTAATCCCATATTTTATTATAATATAATAACAGCACCAGCAAGTTTTAAAAACTTACTAATAGCTGCTTATAAGTTTGAAAACAATGGTAATGATTCACATACAGGTGGGTATAATGGTACAGTGGGTGTAGGTACTACATTCTCTACATTAAATGCAGTTAATGGATTAGCAGCACAATTTACAGTTACTACAACTACAAGAATAACTATTCCCGATAATGATGTATTTTCATTTACAACAAGTACAGGAGTAGGTAATGGTGTAGATAAACCTTTTTCAATTAAAGCAAATATTAGAATTAATAACTACGCTACTAATAATGGAATCTTTAGTAAATACAGTGGTGCTAATGATAATACTTCAGAATATCTATTCTATGTTAGAACCAACGGTAGATTAGCATTGTTGTTGTTAAATAGAACTGCAGGAGGAGCTTATCTTTTAGTTGAGACTATTGCAACAATACCAACAGGTGCTGTACAATATGTAGTTGTAACTTATGATGGTAGTGGAACAGCTGCTGGGATTAAGTTATATGTTAATAATGCATTACAATCTACTAACAATGTAATTTTTGGTACTTATCTTAGTATGGGAAACACAGCAATAACACCTGTAATCGGTGCATCGGCATCAGGAAGTATTAAGTTTGTAGGTACTATAGATGAATTATATATTTTTAATGCTGCTCTTACAGCTACACAAGTAGCAACATTACAAACAAACTATTACCCTAACTTTTAAAAAAATATTATGTTAACAATTAAAACAAACAAACCTTTTGATATTTTAGATATAAGTTACAATGTAATATATAACAAAGAAATATATCTTACCATTGAAAATTTATATATGGATAGGAATGATATAACCGCAAAAGGATATTATTACTATAAGATACCAGAAATCCTAAATGAAGTAGAGGTTGAAAAGGTGGTTAAGTTAAGAAACATTACAACACTGATGTCTTGGAATACAGTTGCTTATGTTGAAATAGCTCAACTTCCTCCTATAAACTCTTTGGCGTTATTAAATAGTATATTAGAGAGAGTTACGCAATTTACAGTAATTCAATTAACTATGGAAAATGGTCAAAACTTTAAAACTCATATAGAAGATTGGGATTTTACTCCTTTGTAGTATGAAAGAAATAAAAGGGTTTTTATTATTTACTCTAGCATTAATTCTTATTTTTGTAATGACTATAATAAATTTTATTGAAGTAAAAAATAAGAAAGGTTATTTCAGAAGCACTGCTTTAAATCTAGATATTTGGGGAAATGTTGAGTTTAGAACTTTTTGGAATAATCATTTAATAAAAAATAAAATATCTTATCCATTTGGATTACAAGGAGAAACAATATCAAGTGTTTTGGGAAAGAATATATTATTAAACAACTTAACAAATACAGGAAAAGTTCTTGTGTGGATATTAACCGAGAAGCATTGTATAGATGCAATTAAATTTAATTAAAATGGAAACATTAAATTACATAAAAAAAGTATTCATCTCTTATTTTCAAGATATGAAGAACAAAGAGAAAATAGTAGCAAACAATTGGATTGAACACATTTTTGTAAGTGTTGGATTTATTATATTTTTTTCATTAACGCTTAAGTACAAGTTATTCCTTCTTAATGAAGCATTGTGGTTTCAGTATTTTGTGTTACTATTTGTACCACTTGCTTTGTATTGGGGATTTGAAAGAGGGCAAGGTATGTATGCAAGTTATAAAGGAAAGAGCAGACCTGACCAATTTGAAAGCGATAAAGATGTTGTTGCTAGTTGGGTTATATCTTCAATAGTAGGGATAATAATTTATATACTAGTGTAGATGGATATAAGAAAAATATCAATAGGTCCTGACTACAAGAGTGGTGCAATGCACTATATTGTTGGTCAAAAAATACTTGGAAACTCTAATGAAATTCATCATATTAAGCGACAAGCTGAAACAGGTGCTATACTAATATATATTATTAATGAAAAAGAAGAGGTAGTCTTGTGGAAAGAGTTTACCTTTACAATTCCAATTTCAATCGAATTTAATATAGACTTTTAATGAAATCTCCATTCTACTTTATAGTTAAGCCTATGAATGGAAAGCGTTACGATAATACAAAAGACATAGGAGTTGCTGATTTTATAGTCAGCACTTCAGAGGAGGACCATAAGTTTTCCAATAGATATGCTGAGGTTATTGAGCTTCCTTTAGGCTATACCGGTCCTATATCAATAGGAGACACCCTTCTTGTACACCATAATGCTTTTAAGTATTATAATGATATGAGAGGTCGTCAAAAAAGCGGTAAAAGTTTTTTTAAAGATGACTTATTCTTTATAGAGACAGACCAATTCTTTATGTACAAAAAAGGGGCTACTTGGAATGCTTATGATAAGTATTGCTTCGTCAGACCTATTTCAGCTACAGAGTATTACATAGAAAAATTTTTAAAAGAAGAACCTCTAATGGGGCAGATGGTATATCCAAATGAATACCTTTCAAGTAAAGGAATAAAAGAAGGAGATTATATCTGCTTTACTCCTGACAGTGAATATGAGTTTACTGTTGATGGAGAGAAGTTGTATCGTATGTATGACCATCAAATAACTGTAAAGCTATGATAAATATTGTAGATGATTTTTTGGATGAAGATATTTATAACTATATTTATAATAGTTTAGCAAGTAATCAATTTCAAGAAGTTGAAGTTGGAGATAAGAAATTTTGGGTACAATATAGTAATAAAGAATTTGATGATTTTATTACCTATAAACTAAGCGATATAGATAAAACCAAGAGAGAATGTTTACTAGGGTTTTTTAGGGTAGCAACTGAAGAGTTCGATACTGATTGGAGAATCCACGCAGACTCAAAGGTAGGCGATATTAGACCTGAAAGAGCTTTAGTGTTATACTTGTCTCCGTCAACAAAAGAAGGGCTTCACGGAACCGCTTTTTGGAAGCATAAAGAAGTAGGTTATGAAATGCCATTAGATGTTTCAAATGAAGAAGCTGATAGGTTTCTTTCAGACGAAGCGAACAATTTAGATAATTGGGATTTACATTCTGTAGTAGGATATAGACCAAATCGTGCTCTTATGTATCCTTCTAATTACTTTCATAGCAAATATCCAAACACAGGGTGGAAAGAGGGAAGAATGGTATATGTAATGTTTTATAGATAATCGTATGACAAATAAAGAGATAAAGTTAAAGATTATTGCTGCAGGTCATAAAGCTGTGTTAGAGTTGATTAAAGTTGCTGAAGATGCTATTTTAAATCCTGATATGGAGGGAGATGATTTGTCGGCTGATAAATTAAAAAATGCAGCAGCTACAAAAAAGTTAGCTATATTTGATGCTTTCGAGATTCTTAGTAGAATAGAATCGGAAAGAGAAAGTATTGAAATGTCTGAAAAAGGAGTAAATAGAACTGATACAAAACAAGGGTTTGCAGAAAGAAGGTCAAGATAATTTATACAGAGTAGTTAGAGACTATGTTCCGGCTAATGCTATTACTAAAAAAAATAGTAATACGTCTTGGCTGTACGGCTATAACGAACAGTATAATCTTGTAGTAATATCTAAGACAGGTAAAATTGGAGAGATTGTAAACATAGCAGGTCTTTATATTGCACTACCTCCTACTCCTAAAAAATGCACTCAAAGAAGTATTAGCAAATCGGAACAGTATTGGGGAAGAGAACCTCTTCCAAAACAACTTTCAAAAATACAATCAATATTCCAATGGAACGAAATGCCCTCTGATTTTAAGAATAAGTGGGTTGATTACATTGAGAACGAATTTGATTGCAGAGATAATGGAGTGTGGTTTATGAACAATGGCTCTCCAACGTATATAACAGGCTCTCACTATATGTATCTTCAATGGGCGAGTATTGATATAGGTTACCCTGATTTTCGTGAAGCAAATAGAATATATTGGATTTTTTGGGAAGCGTGTAGAGCAGACTCAAGAAGTTTTGGAATGATATACCTAAAGATTAGACGTTCAGGGTTTTCGTTTATGGCTTCGTCTGAATGTGTGAATATGGGTACTCTTGCTCGTGATGCACGTATAGGCATCTTGTCAAAGACAGGAGCCGATGCTAAGAAGATGTTTACAGACAAAGTAGTTCCTATAAATAGCAGACTACCTTTCTTCTTCAAGCCAATTATGGATGGTATGGATAAACCAAAGACAGAATTATCCTACAGAATACCTGCTTCTAAGATTACCAAGAAAAATATGTATGATTCTGAGTCAGATTCAATTGACGGATTAGATACGTCTATAGATTGGAGAAATACAGATGACAACTCCTATGATGGGGAAAAGCTATTATTATTAGCTCACGATGAAAGTGCTAAATGGTTGAAACCAAACAATATAAAAGACAATTGGCGAGTAACTAAAACTTGTCTTAGATTGGGTTCTAAAATCATTGGGAAGTGTATGATGGGCTCAACATCAAATGCATTATCTAAAGGAGGTCAGAACTACAAAGATATGTTTGAGGATTCAGACATCTTAACTCGTAATGCCAATGGGCAAACAAAAAGTGGATTGTATGCTTTGTTTATTCCGATGGAATGGAATATGGAAGGGTTCATCGATAGATACGGTATGCCTGTTTTTGAGAAGCCTGAAACTCCTATACTGGGGGTTGATGGTATTATGATTAAAAATGGAGCTGTTGATTATTGGCAAAATGAAGTTGATTCTTTGAAAAATGATGCTGACGCATTAAATGAATTTTATCGACAGTTCCCGAGAACACATTCTCACGCCTTTAGAGATGAGAGCAAGCAATCTCTTTTTAACCTTACAAAAATTTACCAACAGATTGACTATAATGATAGTTTGATAAAAGAGCATTTTATAACTCGTGGGTCTTTTCATTGGAGAGACGGAGAAAAAGATACGAAGGTAATTTTTACGCCTGATTCGAGGGGTAGATTCAGAGTAAGTTGGACTCCTGCAAAGCATCTTCAAAACAACGTACATTCTTTAAACGGAATGAAACATCCGGGCAATGAGCATATTGGGTCCTTTGGTTGTGATAGCTATGATATATCGGCAGTTGTAGGAGGTAGAGGGTCTAATGGTTCATTACACGGACTTACTAAGTTTAATATGGATGACGCTCCTTCAAATGAGTTTTTCTTAGAGTATATTGCTAGACCTCAAACGGCAGAGATATTTTTTGAAGAAGTCTTAATGGCTTGTGTGTTTTACGGTATGCCAATCCTTATAGAGAACAACAAACCTCGTCTGTTATATCATTTTAAGAATAGAGGATACAGACATTACTGTTTGAATAGACCTGATAAACAATACAACAAACTAACAAAAACAGAACGAGAACTTGGAGGGATACCCAACACCTCTGAAGATGTTAAGCAATCTCACGCATCTGCAATTGAGTCCTACATAGAAAAATATGTAGGTATAGATTTCGCAGGAGATTATAGAAGTAGTCAAGATATGGGTACTATGCCTTTTACTCGAACGTTAGAGGATTGGGCAAAGTTTGATATTAACGATAGAACTAAATTTGATGCGTCTATTAGTTCGGGATTGGCTATTATGGCTAATCAAAAGCACGTATATATGCCTGAGAAAAAAGATTCAAAAATAAGTATTAACTTCGCAAGGTATTCTAATGATGGTTCAACAAGTCAATTAATTAAATGAAAAACGTAGCAATAGATATTACATCGTCAGCCTTTCCAAGTCAGTTAGCAACTGATGCAGAAAAAGCATCCGAACAATTCGGCTTACAAGTAGGTCAAGCTATTCAGTATGAGTGGTTTAGAAAGGATGGAAATAATTGTAGATATTATGGTCAATGGAAGGAATTTCATAGACTTAGACTGTATGCTAGAGGAGAGCAATCGGTTGGAAAATATAAAAACGAATTAGCTATTGATGGAGATTTGTCTTATCTAAATTTAGATTGGACACCCGTTCCTGTAATACCTAAGTTTGTTGATATTGTTGTCAACGGAATGTCCGATAGGTTGTTCAAGGTTAAAGTATATGCGCAAGATGCAATGTCTCAATCTAAGAGAAGTAAGTATCAGGATATGATTGAAGGTCAGATGATTGCAAAACCTGTATTGAAAATAATTCAAGACAAGACAGGATTCAATCCATTTTCAACCGACCCTGAGAAATTACCTGAAACAGACGAAGAGTTGAAATTGTATATGCAGTTAAATTACAAGCCTGCTATTGAGATTGCTGAAGAAGAGGCTATCAATACAATGTTTGATGAAAACCATTATGATGAAATCCGTAAGAGACTTGATTATGATGCTACGGTACTAGGAATATCTATAGCTAAGCACGAGTTTCTACAAGGCTCAGGAGTTAAGATTTCATACGTTGACCCTGCTAATGTTGTTTACAGCTATACTGAAGACCCTTACTTTAGAGATTGTTTTTATTGGGGAGAAATTAAAACTCTTCCAATAACAGAGTTGATGAAGATTGACCAAAGTCTTACTAAAGAAGACTTGCAAGAAATTACACAATACAGTCAAGGTTGGTATGATTATTTCAATGTAGCTCAGTTTTATGAGAATAGCGTATTCTCAAGAGATACTTGTACGTTAATGTATTTTAACTATAAGACTACCAAGAAGATAGTATATAAGAAAAAGATATTAGAAAATGGTGGGGCACGAGTTATAGAGAAAGACGATACCTTTAATCCTCCTGTAGAAATGATGGAGGAAGGAAAATTTGAGAAAATTGAGAAGACTATCGACGTATGGTACGAAGGCATTATGGTTATGGGTACTAATATCCTATTGCAATGGAGAATGTCTGAAAATATGGTAAGACCTAAATCAGCTTCTCAGCACGCACTTCCAAACTATGTAGCTTCTGCTCCTCGTATGTATAAAGGAGCTATTGAGTCTTTGGTTCGTAGAATGATACCATTTGCTGACCTTATTCAGATTACCCACTTAAAACTACAACAAGTAATAAATCGTGTTGTACCTGATGGTGTATTTATTGATGCTGATGGACTTAATGAGGTTGATTTAGGAAATGGCTCTGCCTATACTCCTGAAGATGCTTTAAGGTTATATTTCCAAACGGGGTCCGTTGTAGGTAGAAGTTTTACGCAAGATGGAGACTTTAATAATGCTAAAGTTCCTGTTACTCAATTAAGTTCAAATTCAGGTTCAGGTAAAACTCAAATGCTTATTGCTAATTATAATCATTATATGGATATGATTAGAACGGTAACAGGATTAAATGAAGCAAGAGCTGATGCACCTGACCCTAACTCTTTAGTTGGTTTACAGAAGTTAGCAGCTTTAAATTCAAATACAGCTACTAGACATATCCTCGAAGGTGGTTTATTTATCTATCGTTCAATGGCGGAGGCTTTGACTTATAGGATTGCAGATATTCTACAATACTCTGATTTCAAAGATGAGTTTGCAAATCAAATCGGTAAGTACAATGTATCTATATTAAATGAAATATCAGACCTTTATATTTATGATTTTGGAATCTTTATTGAGGTAGCTCCTGATGAAGAACAAAAAGCACAGCTTGAAGCTAACGTTCAAATGGCTCTACAAAAAGGAGATATAAACCTTGAAGATGCTATTGATATTCGTGAGTTGAGAAACCTTAAACTTGCAAACCAATTGTTAAAAATGAAACGAATTAAAATTCAGGACAAAAGAGAGCAAATGGAGATGCAGAAACAAACGATGACTTCTCAACTACAATTACAATCTCAGCAGTTAGCAGCTCAAACCGCAATGCAAAAAACACAGGCAGATTTAGATTCTAAATTGAAATTGAAGCAAATGGAGACTGAATATAATATCAAAACTATGCAGGTCCAAGCTGAATTAAAATCTCACTTAATGGCTGAAGAGTTTCAATACAATCAACAGCTTCACAGTATGGAGATGCAGACTATAAGCAAGAAGCAACAAGATAGTGAAATAGCTAAAGACAAGCGTATAAACATACAAAGTACGAACCAATCTAAACTAATAGACCAACGTAAAAACAACCTACCTCCATTGAATTTTGAATCAAATGAAGATAGTTTAGACGGGTTTGATTTAGGAGAATTTGACCCTCGTTAAAAATGTCAGAAAAATTGTATAGATTTGTAAAAAATTAAATCAAATTAAAATGGAATTAAAAGTTAGATTATTAGACGGTACAGAAGAAAAGGGAACTGCTCAAGTTGAACAAGAGTTACTTGAAAGACACGAGCAACAGTTTGAAAACGTAAGAATCCCCGGACAAGAAGTAGCAAAGATAGAGGTTCCTGAGGTAGAAACTCCTGAAATAGAGGTCCCTGCTGAATTAAGCGAAGAGCAAGTTCTTTCATATATTGGGAAAAGATACAATAAGCAGATTAATTCATTAGATGAATTAACAGCTCAAAGAGTAGAGTCTGAGGCTTTGCCTGAAGATGTTGCTGCTTATATGAAATACAAAAAAGAAACAGGAAGAGGTTTTGAGGATTTCTTAAGTCTTAAAAAAGACTTTGATTCTATGGACTCTGAGAGTTTACTTAAAAATTATTTGGCAGCAACTCAAGAAGGACTTGATGCTGACGACATTGATTCTTTAATGGATGACTATCGATATGACGAAGATATTGATGATGAATCTCACATTAAGAGAGTTAAGATTACAACTAAAAAGGCAGTTGCTGAGGCAAGAAAGTTTTTTAATAATCAAAAAGAACAATACAAAGTGCCACTTGAGTCAAGTGCGGCATTTGTTTCTGATGATGAGAAAGAGACTTACGAAAGCTATAAGCAATATACCAAGCAAGCGAAGACTATTGAAGAAGAGAACGAAAGAAAAAGAAATTGGTTTAACCAAAAGTCTGATGAAGTGTTTAACGGAGAGTTCAAAGGTTTTGAGTTCAATGTTAACGACAAACGAATCACTTTCAATCCCGGAGATGCTAATGAACTTAAAAAAGCACAATCTACACCTGCAAACTTTATAAACAAGTTTTTAGATGAGCAAGGCTTAGTTAAGGATGCGGCAGGTTATCATAGGTCATTAGCAGTAGCTATGAATCCTGAGAAGTTTGCAAGGTTCTTTTACGAACAAGGGCAAGCAGATGCTACAGATGTTACTATGAAAGGCATTAAGAATATTCAAATGTCTGCCAATAGAGCACCTGAAGTTACAAAAACAACAGGAGGAATGCAGGTAAAAGCGGTAAATCCTGATTCCGGTAAAAGCCTAAAAATCCGTAGTATAAAAAGAGTATAAATTTTAAATTAAAAAAAAATGGCAAGTGCTTTATTAAACAACCCTACTTTTGCATTACAACCGGCAGCGGAGCAAGTAGCGTTATCAACAAACTATATTACCAACTTTAACTTTTTGAATCAGTATCTTCCTGATACTTACGAAAAAGAGTTTGAAAGATATGGTAATAGAACCATCGCATCATTCTTAAGAATGGTAGGCGCTGAGATGCCTTCTAACTCTGACCAAATCAAATGGGCAGAACAAGGTCGTCTTCACATTAAGTACACTAACTGTACTTCAGCTGCAGCTCTTGCTGCTGATACAGCAACTTTTACAGTAGCTGATTCAGGTGTTACTTACATCGCTATTAGAGTTGGTCAAACTGTTATGATTCAAAACAACTCTTCAGGAGTTTTCAACAAAGCAGTTGTTACTGCTGTTCCTTCAGCAACTACTTTTACAGTAGCTTACTATGAGGCAGGTGGTCAAGCTTTTGCTGTGTCTACTGCTTGTACTGTATTTATTTACGGTTCTGAGTTCAAAAAAGGAACTAATGGAATGGTTGGTTCTTTGGAAGCTGAAGATGAAATCTACAGCAACAAGCCTATTATCATTAAAGATAAATATGCTGTTAATGGGTCTGATATGGCTCAAATCGGATGGGTTGAGGTTACTACTGAGAACGGTGCTACAGGATACTTGTGGTATTTGAAATCAGAGCACGAAACTCGTTTGCGTTTCGAGGATTACTTAGAAACTGCAATGATTGAAACTGTTCCTGCTGAAGTAGGTTCGGGAGCAATATCTGCATTAGGTTCTGCAGGAGTTGCAGGCTCAGCAGGGTCAGAAGGTATCTTCTATGTTGTTAACAACAGAGGAAATGTATGGGGTGGTGGTACACCAACTTCATTAACTGATTGGGATTCTATTGTTTCTCGTTTGGACAAACAAGGAGCTATCGAAGAGAACGTAATATTTGTTAACCGTGGATTGTCTTTTGACATCGACAATATGTTAGCAACATTGAACGGTTTCAACGGAGCATCTCCTGCAGCTGCAGCTTCTTATGGATTGTTCGATAACGATACTGATATGGCTTTGAACTTAGGATTCACAGGATTCCGTAGAGGTTATGATTTTTACAAGTCTGATTGGAAATACCTAAACGACCCAACTATGAGAGGTGGATTGAATACTACTGCTGCTACAGCAACAGGTACAATCACAGGTCTTTTAGTTCCTGCAGGTTCTACTTCAGTGTATGACCAAATTATGGGTAAAAACGCTAAGAGACCATTCTTGCACGTTCGTTACCGTGCTTCTGAAGCTGAAGATAGACGTTACAAAACTTGGATTACAGGTTCTGCCGGTGGTGCTGCCACAAGCGACTTGGATGCAATGGAGGTTAACTTCTTGTCTGAGAGATGTGTATGTACTTTAGGTGCAAACAACTTCGTATTATTCCGTTTCGGATAGTATATAGTTTAAATAACAGAGCCTCATTAGTGGGGCTCTGTATTTTTTAAAAAAATATTTAATCAAATTAAATCATTATTAAAAATGGCAACAGTAGTTTCAGTAAACAAAGTTTACAAATTAAAAATAGGCAGTCCTCTTTCCTATAGTTTAGCATCAAGAAATCATCCAAGATTCCCACTAATGTGGTATGATGAAAAAAAGAATGAAAATAGAGCTCTTAGATATGCAATAAACCAAAAGTCTCCTTTCGAGGATGAACAAGATGGGAATGTAGTCATTGAGCCAATTATGTTTGAAGATGGCTTTTTAAGAGTTCCAAGAGAGAACCCTGCACTACAAGCCTTCTTGCATTATCATCCTTTAAACGGAAGAGTTTTCGTAGAAGTAGATGACGAGAAAGATGCAGTATCTGAAGTAGAATATTTAGACCTTGAAATCGATGCATTAGTTGAGGCAAGAAAATTAAGCCTTGAGCAACTTGAAACTCTTACAAGAGTAATGTTTGGCAAGGACCCTTCAATAATCTCTACAGCAGAATTAAAACGAGATATATTAGTGTTTGCTAAAAATGACCCAAGAGGATTCTTGGCTACATTGAATGACCCTGAGTTACAATTTCAGGATAAGATTCGTGTATTCTTTGCAGAAAAATTATTAGCATTACGTAATAACGATAAAGAGATTTGGTTTAGCACTCCGACCAATAAAAAGAAAATGATGTCTATACCTTATGGGGAAGACCCTTACGATATGGCAGCGTCATTTTTATCAAGTGATGAAGGTATAGATTCTCTCAAAATGTTAGAGGCAAATATTCCGCAATAATCAATCACATTTGGATTAGTTCAAAATTAGCACAGAAATAATTCTGTGCTTTTTTTATGTATATTTGTAAAAACATTTAAGATGATAAACGAAGTTAGAAATGCAGTATTGTCCATATTGAATAAGAATAATTATGGATATATCTCTCCATCAGACTTTAATTTGTTTGCTGCAAATGCACAGATGGAAATCTATGAAGAGTATTATAGCAGTTATAATAAAACTATAAACGCTGAAAATCAACGAGGTTCGGGTACTGATTACGCTGATATTGAGAGTCCAATAGCTGAGACATTAGAAACTTTTTTAATGACAGATTTTTTAACGCACTTAGGAGGAAATATATTTTCAGCTCCTACTGTTACTACCGTTGGAAATGATGCTTATTATATACTGAAAATATTATGTCATACCGAGTTTGTAACTTCAAATGCCAATACATCTGTAGCGGCAAATCAACTTGTTGATGTTGTAGCTGCTTTTATAACAGAAGGAATAACTACAGGATATATAGTTATTAATAATGAAACAGGAAAAGTAGCTACAATTATAAGCGTCTTGTCTCAAACAGCAGTATTGTTAGATAAAAATATATTTCTTACCTCAAATAATGATTATGAAATATATTCTAATAAGTCTAAAGAAGCAGACAAAGTAAGTGTTGGAAAAATAACGATGCTTAATTCTTCATTATTAACTACTCCTTCTGACTTATATCCCTCATACACATTACAAGGTCAAAATATTAAGATATATCCAAATACCATTAACACATTAGGTCAAGTTGAAGCAGTGTATTTTAGACACCCTAAAGTTCCGAAATGGACTTATGTAACTTTATTTAGTGGAGAGCCAGCATTTGACCAATCACAATCTGATTATCAAGATTTTGAGCTTCCTCTTGAAGATGGCTACAAGTTAGTAACAAAGATACTTGAGTATTGTGGTATCACTATTCGTGAAATGGAAGTTACACAGTTTGGTATGGCGCAACAACAACACGAACAGCCTACATTTAGTATGCAACAATAAAATAAAAACAAATGGCATATATATCACAATATCAATATTACGACAATAGCGGGAATGCTCCTCAAGATACAAATTGGGGCTCTTATCAATACATTAGCTTAGACGATGTAGTTAATAATTTCTTACTGATGTATGCAGGGAATCATTCATTAATAAATAATGAGGAGCGATATAAAGTAATCTTTCACGCAAAGAGAGCGATACAAGAGCTTAATTACGATGCTTTTAAAGAAATTAAAATATTAGAACTAAGCGTAGCTGATTCTTTGAGATATGTACTTCCATCAGATTTTGTGAATTGGGTTCGTATCTCTTTATACAAAGATGGATATTTAAGACCTTTGACTGAAAATATTCAAATAATGTCATCTAACGCATACCTACAAGACCAACAGGGGAATATTTTATTTGACCAAAATGGGAATATCCTTAGACCTCAATACTCTGATATTGACTACGATAGACTCCATAAAATGAAGAAAAGCATTTACTTGAATCAAGGTCATCAATTTCACGGTCAAGAAGGATATAACTTTGATGGGATGTGGTATTTTGATTATAATATTGGGGCAAAGTTTGGCTTGAATACCGAAACTGCGAATTTTAATCCTACTTTTAAAATTGATAAAAAAGCAGGGGTTATAAATTTTGATTCAAGTATGGCAGGAGAACTTTGTATCCTTGAGTATGTATCTGATGGTATGGAGGGTGGAGATAATTCTTTGATTACTGTAAATAAAATGTTTGAAGCATATATCTATGCAGCAATTGAATATGAAATATTAAGTTCTAAGTTTAATGTTCAGGAGTATGTTATTAATCGTTGTCGTAAGAAAAGAGCTGCATTATTAAGAAATGCAAGAATAAGAATTAGCAACCTTCATCCGGGAAGACTCTTAATGAATTTAAGAGGTATGGACAAAGTAATTAAGTAATATGGCAAAAGTAACAAGGAATTTTATAGCAGGAAGAATGAACAAAGTCGTAGACCAACGACTACTTCCTGATGGAGAATATGTCGATGCTATGAATATTAGAATGGGGTCTACTGAAAAATCAGAAGTAGGCGTTATTACTAACACTAAAGGAAATTCATCATTAACCATATTGACCTATTTAGATGGAACTCCATTAAGTATAAATGCAAGATGCATTGGTGCTGTTGAAGATAGTGCTAACGAAACAGTATATTGGTTTGTTCACGACCCTGAATTTACTGTTGGAGACACAGGGAAACTTGATTTAGTTGTGTCTTACAACGTGCTTACAGATATACTAACGTATCACGTTATCAGTATAGATAATGGAGATGGAGTAGATACTACATTAAATTTTAATCCTTCTTATCTTATTACAGGAATCAATTTAATTGATAATCTTTTGTTTTGGACTGATAATTATAATCCTCCTCGTTTTATAAACATAGATAAAAATTATCCTAATCCTGTTGGAGATATTGACGTATTAAATCCTGAAGCAATTCTCGTTATAAAGAAACCGCCTACAGAGTCTCCTGAAGTAACTCCTATAACCACGAGTGGTCAAGAGAATTACTTAGATACTAGATTTATATGTTTTGCTTATAGATATAAATATGAAGATGGAGAGTATTCAGCTACATCACAATGGTCAGCACCTGCGTTTGCTCCTAATTCATTTCAGTTTAGCGTAAATAGTATGCTAAATGAAGGGATGAGTAATTTTTTCAACGCAGCTATTGTTAAATACAATACAGGAGGACCTCTTGTTGTAGGAATTGACTTACTTTTTAAGCAAGCAAACAATAATATAATAAAAGTCATACAAAAAATAGATAAGAAAGAAGCAGGCTTTTCTGATAACAGCATACAAAGTTTTTCATTTAACAACAGTAAGATTTTTACTATATTAACTGAGGCTGAGATATTGAGATTATACGATAACGTACCATTAATAGCTAAAGCTCAAACGATTATGGGTAATAGATTAATGTACGGGAACTATGTAGAAGGGTATGATTTAATTGATAAATTTGGATATGCTACAAAAATTGAATATAGACCTGAAATAATATCAGAAGATATAGGAGAATCCGCAGTTACTGATAGAACAGGAAGTGGAAACTACACTATAGATACAGCATTAACTATACCTGATTCTATAGTGTATATTGATTTAGTAGGATTAAACCTTGTAAAGGGTGCTTTTATTAATTTAGATTTTACTTTTACTCACGATAGATTTTCAGGAACTCCTGAGCCTACACAAGAAACAGGAGACACACAAGTTACATTTGATTTCTTTTTAAATAGAAATTACTCTTCTGTTTATGAACTAGCCACTAGCGTAGAATTTCAAGATGTTGTTGGAAGTGTTACAAATATAGAGCCTATGGCTACTGCTTGCGATGGGATTACTTTTACTGACAGAGTAAATTGTAATATTCCTAGTGCCTTAGATTTATTAATAAAAGTAGAAAGTGGTATAGATGCAATTAATCAACCAATAAGAATTGTTACTACTCCGGCAAGTACTGAAATAGGATTACAATTATGTGCAGCAAAATATGTAGATGACATTGTAACTCCTACGGTAACTATATATGAGTATTACAAAGTTCTTTTTTCTAGTGCTGTTTTTCAAGAAATAGGAAATCCAAAAAGCCTACACAGTAATAGAGGTTATGAGATAGGCATTGTTTATATGGATGAATTTAATAGGTCTACAACCGCTTTGGTAAGTCAAAACAATGCAGTATTTACTTCGTGCGATGATTCTGATACTAAAAACGGTATTAGAGTAACTATACCTTTTAGCCAAGTGGCTCCTAAATTTGCAAAGAGATATAAGTTTGTCATCAAACCTGATGAAGAGAATTACGAAACAATCTACTGTAATTTATTTTTTACAGATTCTGAAACCAACGAGAATTGGTTTTATTTAGAAGGAGAAAATATTAGAAAAGTAGAAACAGGAGATAGGTTAATTGTTAAAGCAGATACAGGTGGTCCTAGACAAAATTGTGCTTATGCAACTATCTTAGCAAAAGAAGCAAAAGCATCAGGAGATATTACTGTTATTGGAGATATAACTCCTCCTGCAGGTCTATACGTTAAGATAAACCCAAATAGTTTTTTAGCAGTTGTAGCTCCTGATGCTTTTGTAAATCTTGGAGCCGAATACGATTATACTTTTGATGGTAATTACGGAATGATGAAGTATGGCGTTAATGAATTTAAAGGAGCAGGTTTTGACGATTTACACCCTTTTTGGGAGTATAAAGACTACTCAATTCCTGCAGGAAGTATAATCACTTTAGATTTTAATTGGAATAGAGCAGGTTTTTCAGGAAGAAAATGCGACCCTCTAGGGTATTTATTTCAAAGAGAGATTCAATCTTCTGCTGATTATGATAGTTTTGAAGATTGGTGGAATGGCGATAACATAGGTGCTTTATTAAGTACAGGAACGCCAAAGGATGATGTAACTAGTTTGGTATATATTCCTACAAAAGGAATACTAGATATAGAGAGTTTTGGTCCACAATATCTTCAGTTTTATACTGACGATATAACAAACGAAACAATACTTCAGTTGACAATAGGTAAAGCGTGTAGAGGATTCTCAAGACCTAGCCGTAGAGAGTATCGTTTAAATGTTACTATTCAGATACTAAGAGCTTTAAATACAATTATTTTTGAGACAGAACCTCAAGATGCTTTACCTGATATTTTCTTTGAAAATGAATTGTCGTTCGCTATTGATGAAGATGGAAACCACTTAGGTAATGTTACGAATCAAGATATAAGCGCAGGGATAAACGGTGTTGTAGATACTGAATTTTTTAACTGCTTTGCTTTTGGTAACGGAGCAGAAAGCTATAAAATTAGAGACTCAATAGTTGGAAGAAGTTTCAATCTAGGAGAAAGAGTAACTACTGTTTCAGCTCAAGATTATAAAAAAGCTCACAGAATGTCAGATATAACATATAGTGGAGTTTATAATAATGAATCAAATATTAATAGATTAAACCAATTTAACTCAGGACTATTAAACTTTAAAAAATGCGAGTCTTCATTCGGAGAGATACAACTTTTAGATGCAAGAAATACAGATGTGTTGGTTTTACAAGAAGATAAAATATCTTACGTTTTAGCGGAGAAAAATTTATTGTCTGATGCAAGTGCCGGAGGTATAATTACAGCCACTCCTGAGGTCTTAGGAACGCAAATAGCACGTACTGAAAAGTATGGTATTAGTTTCAATCCTGAAAGTTATGTTCAATGGGGATTTGATAGGTTCTTTACAGATGTAAAACGTGGAGTTGTTCTCCAATTAAAAGGAGGAGATACTCAGAATGAAGAATTGGTAGCTATCTCTAATCAAAATATGAGAACTTGGTTTAGAGATGAATTTAACTCTTCGTTCAATTATCAAAAACTAGGAGGTTACGACCCTTATATGAACGAGTATGTACTATCTATGAATGACCAACCATTACCATCAACCCCTCAATGTATAGGATGTGGTATTAGTCAAACATTTACTTTATCATCAGAAGACTTGATAGAAGAAAAACAAGAGATATACTGCGTTAATTTAGGAGCTATTGTAGGAATTTCAGATATAAATTGGGTATTTACAAGTATTCAAGAAGGAGCCTCTATACAGATAAGCGTAAACTATAATGGAGTAGTTGTAGATTCTATAGAAACTGCTTCAAATGGAACTATATCTTTTAACAAAAATAATATATCTGTTAGTACTGCAGAAATAACAATAACATATAAAGGAGATATGGTTGTTTCTGTAACATCTGATTGTCCTATTTCTGAAGAGGTAAAAATTGTGGAAGTTGTCTTAACAGATAACGCAGATTCAGGGAAAACAATACATACTCAGTATAGATATACTAATGATAATTTTATAGGTCCATTATTATCTAATCTTGTTTTATTCGATAGTGGAACAGAAACTCCATTAGTGTCTAGGTACAATATTTCTTCAGGATTTGCAGGTCAAGGAGCTTATCCTCCTGCAGGAAGCACGATGATATTGTCTACAAACAGAATAAACCCTGATGACTTTGTATTTAATCCTGAGAAAAATAAATTTAGATACCTTAGAAGCTCTGTTTTATATGAAAACAATAGTATTGAGATTCAAGATTTAATCAATGAATCAATAACAGCTACTCCAATTTTAGGTAGCTCTCCTTTGTATTACTCAAGCTTTATAACTCCTGATGTTGTAGATGGAGAATATCTTTATTTATTATGGGATTTAAGAACGTCTCTTTTTACTGAATTATGTTACGCACTTACAAGTAAAGAAGATGCTTGTTGTGATTGTACGGATGATAATTACTATTTAAACGCTCCGTTCGCTACGGCTACATCAATATTTACTAATAGCGATTTAACTGTATTTGCAGCAAATGGATTCTATTCATTAGGAGGTATTGTAAGACAACTTGTAGATGGAGTATTACTACCTAAACAAAATTGTCCTACTTGTGGAGTGCCTTGTGGCGTGCCTGTTGAAACTGAAGGAGAAACAGGTATATATGACCTTACTGTTATTTTAGACAATCCTTCAGGAGGTGTTATTATATTTGATTTCAAACCTGCTGCAGTGCCTGATAAGTTAGAGATAATACATAAGGTAGGTACTTCGTATATCAAGAAATCAACAAGTAGTATGACCGCTGCTAATAATTCAGGTCCTTTTGATAATGACTACGGAACTAGACCTTCCGATGTTGTTCCTACTGTATTGCAAGCTAATGCAACAGACCAATTTATAGGGACCGATAAAGGAACTGTTCCAACTAGAATGACTCAATTTACAGCTGCTACAGGAATAACGACCTTACCTCTTACAACTGATTACCAACAAAGAATTTGGTGGATATATAGTGCTGCAGATTATATAGCATCTAATGAAGTTAATATAAGAATAACAGGCAGTGTAGGTACAGGATGGGATGCTATACGAGTTTGTTTACCAACTGAATTATAATTATGAATTACACATTATCATATAGCGAAGGAGTTGCCGGTTGGGTATCTTTTTACTCTTATCAACCTGATTGGATGATTGGAATGAACAATTTTTTCTATACCTTCAAAGGAGGAAATCTTTACAGACATAATGTAAATGAAATTCGTAATACATTCTATCAACCGTGGTGGGATTTAAAAGACGACATAGTGCCTTCTCCAAATGCATTTACTCCTTCAAGACTTCAAAGTGTATTTAATACCTCTCCTATTGAGAACAAGCTATTTAAGACCATTAGCTTAGAAGGAGATGCTCCTTGGGGAGTTACTTTAGAAACTGACTTGCAATACTCAGGGTTTATAGACGGGAATTGGTTTGATAGAAAAGAAGCTTCGTACTTTGCTTTTGTAAGAAATACCTCACTAGGACAACTTGCTCTTAGAAGTGTTAATGGTATAGGTAGTAGCACAACTGTTACAGGAAAAGGTACTAACAGTGCAGTAATAAACTTTAGCATATCTCCTCTTGTAGCAATAGGGAATATCATAAGTGTAGGAGATTATGTTTACTTTTTATCAGGTAATAATCCTGTTTTTGCAGGACCTGTTACAGATGTAAACGTAGACTATCCTTCAGGTATAAATCAAATTGTAATCAACAACAATATGCTTACACCTGCTACAACGCCAATTCCGACTGATACAAATTACTTTTTATATATTAAAAATTCAGTTGCAGAATCGCACGGAGTTTTGGGGCATTATTGTACATTTACACTTGAAAATGCTTTTAACAGTAAAATCGAGTTGTTTGTAGCGGAATCTAACGTAATGAAAAGTTTTCCTTAAATTTAATATCTTTGTAACAATATGGAGTTAACTATTAGACCTCTTAAGGAAGGCGATTACGAAGAAATTCTCGTAGGTTGGTGGAAGCAATGGAATTGGGAAGCACCTGTAAGAGATTTCTTACCTGACGATGGTAAAGGAGGTTTGATAATTTACGATGGAGATACACCAATTTGTGCAGGTTTTATATACATTACAAATTCAAAAGTTGCTTGGGTTGATTGGATAATATCCAACAAAGAGTATCGAGTAAAAGATAAAAGGAAAGAGGCAATAAGACTATTAATAGAATCTCTTACTAATATTTGTAAAAACACAGGAAGTAAATACGGATATGCATTGATTAAAAACAAAAGTTTAATTAAAACCTATACTGCCCAAGGTTGGTCTGAAGGACAAGGATACACAAGTGAAATGATAAAAATATTATAATATGGGAGTAGCAACAGCAGTAGCAATAGGAGGGTTAGCAATTACAGCAGCCACTACGACAAACTCGTTTGTTCAAGCAGGAAAGCAAAAGCAGAAACAAAGAGAGGCAGAAGCGTCAGCTCAGGCGGCAATGGATGAAGCTAGAAAAAAACTAGGTATAAACTTTACCGATGAGATGGCTGTAAAGAAAGAGCCTTACGAACTTCAAAGAGAAGCTTTACTTTCTGCAGGTGCTCAGGCTATAGAGGCAGGAGTAGAATCAGATAGAGGAGCAGCAGCTACAGCAGGAAAAGTAATGATGGCTCAGAACGAAGCTCAAGCAGGAGTAAGAACTGCTATGGGTGCAGAGATGACCGAAATTGAGAGACAACAAATAGCAGAGCAAAGTCGTCTTAGAGACTTAAACGTACAGTTGGATTTAGGAGAAGTTGAAGGACAGCAGCAAATAGCAAGAGATGCCTCAGAATCAAGAGCAGCACAAATCGCTCAAGGGTTTCAAGGAGTATCAAGTTTTGCTAGTCAAGGTCTTAATTTACTGCCATTATACTTTAAAGATGGAAAAGATAAGTTTGATTTATCTAAAGCCACAACATCAGGAACGAATGTAAATGGAGCTAATCCTGCATTTCAAAGTCTTGCATCAGATAGAAACCCTATTTTTGGAGCAACCGCTTACGATTCAATTTTTTCAAGCGTAGGAGGACCGGGATTTGGAACGGGAAGAGCTAATCGTAAATTTTAGGATAAATAAAAAAATATAAGCTATGCCTTTAGGATATAAATATGCGGAACGGAGTGCTGATTCAGATGTAAATTGGTTTGAGGTTGGGAAAGAGTTAACAGATACCCTTTCTGAGGCTAACCGTATTCGGGAAGAAAAGAAAGAAGCTTATAATCAGGCTACTCGTGAAGATATGAACAACTTGGCTAACGCTCCTCAAGGAGAAAACCAAGATGTAAATGGCTTCACGAACAACTACGTTGACTTAATGACAAATCAAATGTTAATGGATGAGAAATTATTTAAGTCAGGTCGAATGAGTGAAAAGCAATATAGACTAAGAAGACAGAATTATACTGACGGAACAAGTCAGTTATTTAACCTATCTAAAGTATATCAAGCAGAGGCAGCTAAAACAATGGCAGACATTGATAATGGAACACTTCAATCAGGACTTACTATTAGCAATATGAGTAGCGTAGAAGGTATAGGTAATTTCAGTTCCTCTGTAGCTACTATTGATTCACTTGGAGATGGGAGAGTTGGTATTAATTTATATGAAAATAAAATTATAGATGGAAAGAAGGTAAAAGTTCTTTCTACAAATGCAGTTCCTGTAAATGTGGCTATGTCAAAAATGATGCATAAGCCTTTAAAATTTAAAGTCGATGAAGTTACTACCTCTTATGTAGATGGTCTTGGAACTCGTAAAGATTTTTTAATTGAAGCCGCTACTACCGCTAAAGCAGGAAGTATTACTGAACTTATGGGACCTGACTTTTTAGCCACAAAAAAAGACCCTGTTACTCAAAAAATAGTAAAAGATACGAAGGATAGTATATCTTTACAAATCGATAGTTATTTTCAAAATCCTTATAATTTAACTTCTATATTAGGAGATGAGTTAGGAAAATATAATCCAAGTTCTTTTATATATGACAAAGCAGAGGCAGCTAAAGACCCTACTAAAATACTGCTAAAAATTGACCCTATAACTAATTTACCAACAATAGATGAAGAGGGTCCTAATTACAAAAAGCAATATGAAGAGGCTTCAGATTTTGTTGCTAAAAAAATATACAGTAAGATAGATTTAGAAAGAGGTATTAAACCTACTGCTCAAAGTCAATTACAAGAAAGAAGACCTAAAACTTCTGAAGAAAATGCTCAAACTAATATGGAGAAAGATGCTAAAAACTTTGCAGTTAATACATCGAACTTCCTTTACGGAACTGACGCTCAGAAGAAAGAAGCTATTACCTATTTCACAGGTATGGGTGCTGATATTATGGTTAATCCTGCAGGAAAACCTAAAGGAAATTATATTATGAATAACGAAACAGGAAAGTATGTTTTATTAGAAACAGAAGACGGAGATGTTACCGCAGGAGGTAGAGCTGTTATTGGAGGTCTATTAAGAGCTACAGGTCAGAATTTCCCTCAAGACTTAGTGTTTAAGAATATGAAGATTGGTAAGAAATTTAACACTACTTTCTCAGGAACAGGACTTGCAGCAGAAAGAGATGTTGAAGGAGAATATAAAACAAATATAATTGACAAAGTAACTCCTGATTTGTTTACAGGTAACAAAGTAGGACCTACTGTTTCCAAACTAAAAGTAATGCTTAAAGATGTTCCGGGAATACAGGTGGTAGAGAAGTATCCAAAACTACCCGGAAATAATACTATTACAATAAAATATACAGAGGGAACAACTCCAAAAACTATAGAGTTAAATTCTAATGAAGATGAAGATACCGCTGCAGGGCACGCAACTGATTTACAAAAAATACTAGAAGCTGTGCCTGCGGCAGGTAAGCTAAAAGCTATAGGAAAAGAAACAACAACATCAGGTAACGCACAAAGCAGAATAGGAAGCTATTAATAAATAAGAAATATGAACGAACAAGCATTAAAAGACTCGTATGACGTATTTGTATCAAATGGATACACTAAAAGCTTTGATGAATATAAGAAATTAATAAACGTAAATCCTCAAGCGTTAAAAGACTCGTATGATGTATTTGTTACTAACGGATATTCAAAAAGTATTGACGAGTATAAAACACTTATGGGTGTCGGTTCGTTAACTACTGAAAAAAAAAATACTGTTGGGTCGTCAGAAAATCCAATTCCTCAACAAGGTACTACGGAATTACCTGCGGAAGATGGTTTATCGGCTACGCAGTTACCTCCTAAGAAAATAACTCCTAAGAAAGAGCCAATTGACGAAGAAGAAGATTATTTTACAGGAGGCTTTGGTAATGTATTAAGAGGATTTGACAATATTGTTCCTTTAGGTATAGGAGATTTTGTTGATGATATGGCACGTAGTGTTGCCTCAGGATATAGACAAGGAGAGGTTGCTCAAGTAGCTGACGATTTGCTATTAAAAGGGCATAAAGCCACTCCTGAACAGATACAAAAATTTATAGACGCAAATAAGAGTGCTCAGCAATTAAAATCTTCTGCTGAGATGGAAGACTACAATAAAATATACGAGGAAGAAGGTAAAGGATTTTGGGGAGTTATAAAAGGATTAGCCAATAACCCAAGTATTATCCCTGAAGTACTATCGAGTTCTATAATTTCAATGGCTACAAATACCGATGCTTTAAAAGCAGGAGGTGCTGCTATAGGAGTAGGAGCCACAAGAGGTGCAGTTACAGGAGCAATAGCTACTCCTGAATTTGCAGGAGCAGGTGCTGTTCCGGGTGCTTTAGCAGGTGCAGTAAGCGCTGTTCCTTATGCGTTTGGATTAGCAAGTACGGTAGTAGAGGCAGGCTCTACATTTGGAGAATTACTTAACGAAGAACTAGAAGGGAAAGACCTTAATAAAGAAAACGTAAGAGCCATTCTTGAGGACCCTGAAAAATTACAATCAATTAGAAATAGAGCGATTGCAAGAGGTATAATAATAGGTACTGTAGACGCTCTTACAGGTAAACTTGCTTCAGGCGTTGGTGCTAAAATACTTACAAAGTCAGCCGCTAAGTCATCAGTTGGAACTGCTACAAAACAAGCAGTTACAAAATCAGTCGCAGCAGGCTCGGCTGTTGAATCTTTAGGAGGTTCTGCAGGAGAGGCAGCAGCTCGTTTAGCTATAGGTCAGGATATGGATGTATCTGAAATAGCACTTGAAGGACTTGCTGAATTACCCGGAGGTGTTCGTTCTACTATTCAGGCAAGACTTGCTAAACCTTCTTATGAAGTTAATGGAGAAAAAGTTTCAGTACAACAAATTGACGAACTGATAAACACAATGACTCCTGAGCAGTTACACGCTACAGATATTGTAATAAACAATGACTACGAAGGAAGAATGTTTAAAATACAAGACAAAGTAGTTACAAGTGCAATTAAAAAAGAAGTTAGAACAGCTAATCCAAATTTGAATGAACCAAGTCTAAATGCTATTACCGAGTTAGAAAAAGAACTCAAAGGTTTAGAAGGAAATAAAACTCAAACCGGTAAAGATAAAGCCTCTCTTCTTAAAGGCAAAATAAAAGATATTCAAGAAAACCAATTAGCAGATGAAGTTGTTAGCGAAGTTGAAGGCTCTTTTGAAACTCCTGAAATATCACGTTTAGATGATTATAATAAAAGAATTCTTGAAGATGAAAAAAGCTATGATTGGGAAAAAGAACTGGCTAATGAATATTTTGCTGATAAAAGAAAATATATTGAAAAAACTTTAGAGATAGCAAAAAAAGCTTTAAAAGAAAATCCTGAAAGTGGATTCGATAAAGGTTCGGTAGAAAAATCAGAAAAAGCACTAAAAGAATTAGACAACTTAAAAACAAAACAAGATGCCATTCAAGAACAAACAGCAAATGAAAGCGTGCTACGCACAGAACAACCCGAATTGGGATTGCAAGAAATGGGCGAAGGAGACACCCAAGGGGGAACTATCACTACTTCGCAACCGGAAGAAGTAAAAGGAACATTTTTAGATAATATATTAGGTAAAATTTACGAGTACACAGACCCAATAACAGGAGACAAACTAAAAGGGAATATATTCTTTGATGGTCAAGAGGTTGTTTTTACAGATAGCAACAAAGAGTTTTCATTAGGTACTGTTCAAGATGTTTTGAGTGATAATAGTCTAAATGCAAAAGAAGTAACTCCTAACTTTAATATTAGTGAAGATGGAGGTATTACTATATTGAAAGAAATTGATGGCGTTCCTGAAGGTAAAATAACACCTCAAGGGACAGGTTTAAAATCTATTAAGACTGATAAGAATGGAAATGTAAAAAGAGTTGTTATAACAGACGTAAATGGTGTAACTCATTCTATAAAAGGAGAGTTGGCTAATGATTTAGCAGAAGTTATGATGTTTGATTTAGCAAAACAAGGAGGTTTAACAAAAAAAATAAATAGTGATGCAACAGCAAGAGAAAGTTTTAACAGAGGAGTTCGAGAGGCTAACGCCAAAAGAAAAAGCAAAAATACTCAGGGAAGTGTTCAAGGACTTGACAGAGGAGGAAGAACAGGAGAATTAACTCCTGCTCCTGAAACAGTAGTAGAAGTTAAGCCTCAAGAAATAGATGTTGTAACTGAGCCAGCTCCTACAGCAGAGACTCCTGCGGTAGAGGAGGTAACTCCTGTAATAGAAGAGCCAACTCCTGTAGCAGAGACTCCTGTAGTAGAAGAGGTATCTCCTGTAGTAGCAAAGCCTCTTACCGATAAAGTGCAACAGAGAATAGCGCAAATAGATAACGCTATAGAGGTTTTGTTTGAAACAAATGGACCTGATACAAGTGCTTGGGTTAATCCTGCTAGTAATTATGATTTAATCACATTAAGAAGAGCTAAAAAAGCATTTGAATCAGATGCTCAGTCAGTTAAAACTTTCTTGAATACCCGTATGGGAGAAAGATACTCAGAGATTGAGTTTAAGTTTGAAGACCTAAATGAAGCTCCTACTCCTAAACCTAAAACAAAACCTAAAGCTGCTCCTGAAACTAAATTTGAGGACAAGGCTAAGAAAATAGCTGATGAAATAATGAAGCTTGAGTTACCTGATTGGGCGGTTGCTGAAGGAGCTAAAGGAAGTGCTAAACAAGGTGTTGACTCTACTGTACTTAAAAGAGCATTCGCTGACTCCGTTATTAAACTTGGTCAATTAATGGATGCAGGAGTTGAGTTCTCAAAAGCTCTTAAAGAAGCTTCAAAAGATTTAGTAGGATTATTAGGACAAAAAAACAGAGACAAAATAGAAGATGAAATACTTAATAAATTCAATAAAGGAGAAAAATTATCTGAACAAGCATTAAAAGGTTACGATAAGTTCTCTAGCGTTGTAGACAGCGCAATTTCAGGAGGTAAGACGATAGATGATGCGCTGAACTATATGAATAGGTCAGATGTTTATAAACGTGCTAATGACGTACAAAAAGAACTATTAGTTCGTGAGGTTCGTAAGAAGTTTGGATTAAGTCAAAAGTCAGCTCCGTCTGTAGGTAAATTGTTTGGAACAATTAAAGACATCAAGAAAATTACAATGACTGAGAAAGAGTTGTTGATTAAACAAATAAGAGATAAAATAAGAGGAGCTAAAGATGTAATAAAAACTACAAAAGAAATTAGTCAGCAATTAGTAAAAGAAATTAAGGAGTTAGAATCATCAGGTAAAATAACGCCTACTCAATCTCTAAATATGATTTCTAAGTTTAGCAAGGTAAATATGCTGAACGAAATATCAGTATCTAACTTTGTAGATTATATGGCTAAGGTATTTGCTGATGCAGACTATGATAATAAAATAAATGTAGCGAAGGGTAAATTAAAAACCGCTAAGAAAAATATCAATACTAAGATTGGTATAGCTGATGGTCTTATTGGACCATTACAAAGATTGCTTTCTATAAACCCAAGCCTTATCCCTATAAAGAATCTTGAAAGGTATATAGAGCTTGTAGATATGTTCTCTGAAAGAAAAGCTGTTCTTACTCTTGAGGAAAAATCTAAAATTATTAATGACGTTAATGATATACTTGATGAGATAAATAATGAAAGGTCAGCTGTTGATGAATTATCACAAAGGTTTAATTACTCAGAGAATCAAGTAATTGAAGATGGTAAATTAAACTATGCCGCTACAGTTAAGAAGATGCTCAAAGAAGGAGAGATTACTGAAGAAGAGGCAGAGCTAATGAATAAATACAAGAGCGAAATTATTCCTCAAGTAGAAAAGACTCAAGCAACTGATGCAGAAATACAAAAAGAAAAAGACGATTTACTCAAAGAAGTAGGAAAATTATCTATTAATTCAGATGAATTACCGACAAGAATTGAGCGTGATGCTGCTAAAAAATTAGCTTCACTATTAAAAACTTCTGCGGTAAAAGAATTGACAAATGCTCAACTAAAGAATTTGTTGAAGGTCATTGATAATATCAATAATGGATATTTTGCTCACTCTGCTCAATTGATTATAGAAGAATTGAACTCAAATAATAATAAAAAATCATTAGTATCTTCTGTAAAAAGAGCAGTATTACTTCCTTTATCAAAAATATATGCTCGGGTAAAATCTGTTATTACAAAAAAAGATTATGTTCTTGAGATGATAAGAAGAAATCCGTTATTTAATATAGACCAAATATTTTCAGACTTTAAAACGAAAGATATATTTAATTCTATATTAGAAAAAGCGGCTGAAGGAGAGGCTAAGTTTACAGCTGAATTAAAAGCTATTCAATTAAAGCTATCCAATGCGGAAGAAAAAATAGCAAAATCACACAGTCTTAATCCTGATGCCACATTAATGGCTAAGTTTAAGATGATGACTTATATGGTTCAACTTGAGCACAATTCTAATCCTGATAGCAAACAAGTAAATCCTGCGGCTGAGTTTTTAAAAGCAACAATAAAACATATTGATGAAGGAAAGTCTCAATTTGAAGAACGAGATGCCAATATGCTTCAAGAGATATTAGACAAATTTGCGCCTAATGGAGAGATAGATATTGATGAACTATACAATTCTTTTAATAGTGCAGAAAAAGCAGGTATAAAAACAATTCAAGAAGTAAATCAGTCTTTGACAGAAAAAGCTGAGTACACTGCTTCAGTTATTAGAGGTCAAAGAATAAACCCTTTAAGCAACTATATTCACTTAAACGTGCTTAGCGATACCAAGCCTAATGATTTGCAATCAGGAGAGTCTTTTGCTGACCAGTACAACAATTCATTGAAGCCATCTACAAAAGCAAAATCATTAATAGAAAGAACAGGTAAAGTATCTCCTCTTAATTTTGATGTATTTGCATCTGTTAACAAGGGAGCTAAGTTTGTATTAATGGATTATAATTTAACAGAGCCTATTCGTACTGCTCGTAAAACTATAAACAAAGCTATAACAGAACTAGAAAATCAAGGAAGAATTAGCAAAGACAAAAGAAAAATTATAAATGCTATAAAAAATTCTTTTGAAGAAGCAGTTGAAGGATTAGTTCAAAATAGTTATATGGAGACATCAATAGGAGATGATGTTATTGACTATATAAAAAAACAAGGTTATCGTTCTATTCTTGCAGGAACAGGAAGATTTGCTGCAGAGTTTTTATCGAACGTTGGTTTTGTTATAATAAGCGACCCTACAACATTTGCTGAAGGTTTAAAATACACTTCTACACTTATGTCTCCTGACGCTCCATTAATAATGCATAACGTAAATAGCAAGGAGATAAATAGAATTTTTCCTTCTGATACTTTATCAGGCAGGCTTATTGATACTAATATTTTAAGTCAGGCAAATGGAATAAGAGGAGGGAAAGCTAAAAACAAAGTTGTAAATAAAGCTCAACAAATTTGGAACTTAACAGGTAAGAAATATAAAAATGCTGTTGAATTAACGGCTGATGTATTAATAACTACACCTGATAAAGCTATAATGAGACCTATATGGTTTGGAGCATTTGCTGCTAATTTTAAGAAACAAACAGGTCAAGATATTGATTTTGAAAAGATAGCGGCTAATGATGAAGCATATATGAATCAGAATATAGAGGCTATTGACAAGGCTAAAGATGCGGCAGACGAAAGGTCTGTAATTACAGGAGCTAGTAATAATACTTTTACAGGTATTTTAAAAGGAACATCAAAACCGAATCAATCTAACTTTATTAAAGGATTTAATAACTTCAATAACTTTATGACTAGGTTCTTGATTTACGAATACACTTCTGCAAGAACAGGTATAATGGCTGCTATGGGTAATGGTTCTTTAAGTAAGAAACAAGGAATTGCATTACTAGGAGCTGTTACAACTAGAATGACTGTATATAGTTTACTTTCAAAAGCGTTAGGCTCAGGATTAATAGGGTTATTATTTGGAGACGATGATGAAGAGGAAGAAAAAGCATTAGACAAGTCTATTGGTCAAGCATTGACATCTACTTTTACTTCATTACTTTTTAATAGAGATTTTGGTAACGCAACTAAAATGTTTATAAATAAAGGACTAGAGATGTTTAATGAAGAGTATCTTCAAGATTTAAGAGAAGGACCTTATGACCCATACAAAGATGCCATACAGTACACATCTATTCCAATAGAGAAAAAAGGAAAGCAAACAGGATTATATGACTATGCAGAAAGTTTTTCAGGAGCTTTTGGTCCTGCAATTAAAACCACTAATTTGATTATAAAGACATATAGTGGCGGAGATAAAAAAGAAGCTGATGCAATTCAGAGACAGGAAGATGTTAAAAACATTAGAATACCTTTAGAGGTGTTAGGCAATGCAGGATTCATACCTTTATACAAAGACATCAGAAAAACAGTGATGAATAATATCTATAAAGATTTAAAAAATCCTCCTGCAATTGAACAAAAAGTAGATGAAAAATTAAATGAAAAAGTAGAAGTTCTTGATAAGCTATTAGAAAAAAACTCGAATCCTAAGTTGGAAGAAGCTCTTGAAACAAAAAGAAATGAACTATTGACTGAAAGTCCTGAAGAAAAAGCTCAATTAACTGCAGAAAGAAAAGCAGAGAAAGAAGCTAAGAGTCAATTACTTATCAACCCAATTACTAACGAGTCTTATGACAATGAAGAAGATTTAAAAAAGTACAACAGAAGACTTTGGAATAAAAATTTCGGACCTCGTTCACAATGGTATAAAGACCACAAGTATGAAAAGCAGGCTAATGAGAAAATGAATGAAGAAATTACAAAAAAAGAAGAAAAGGAGTACAATTACAGAAAATCTACTTCTGATAAAAGTTCTTATGGTAGTTCTTACGGTAGTTCTTATGGTAGTAGTAGCGAAAGATATAATTCTGATGGAACAGTTGTAAGAAAGTCAAAAACATACAAATAATTCTAAACGAATCTAATATACTTTAAAGGTTTCTGCTTGCTGTAGAATACCATAAGCTCTGAATCGTCTAACTTGATTTCTCCTGTTAGACGATTTACTTGTCCGTAAATTATACCATCTTCACAGGACCAAACTATCACAGGATTTAATCTTTTATCCATTAGCTTGACAAGCTTCTTTGCTGATATAGGTAAAGGGTATGCATCGTGCATAGTTCTTATACGACTCTTTACTTCAACGTATGCAATTAGTTTGCCTTCTTTGTCGAACACTTTGTAGTCAATATCTTGAGGTCCTAGTTTTTGAAACGAGCCTCCGAATGTATTTACAAATGTTGTTATTGCTTTATGCTCTCTCTTTAAGTCTTGCTCAGTTTCAAAAGTCATCTTCTTCTGTGGATTTTAACACACACCTCAACTCCATAATTAAAATTTGAGCTTCCCTCCTGACGATTTTAAAATCACGGTCAACTAGGTTCTCGTAAATGTTAGCTAATAAAGAATGGTATTCCTCTATTCTGTAGGCTATTCTACCTGCTCGTTCATTTTCTTGGGGGTGTGGTGTGCTCATACATTATTTATTTATTTGGTAAACAATGGTAGTATATGTCTTCTTAAATCTAAAGCGTTTGGGAAATGACCTGCTGTTTTTTGAAAATTTTCAAGATAGTCAACAAAGTCATTTAGAACTCTATTTTTATCCGATATAGCTTCTTGTAATTCATTTGCCAATCTTATTACCGTTACATATACATCTGCATCTTTTTTAATCTGTTCTGAAATGGATTCTCTTTTTTTAATAAAATCATTCTTACAGGCAATGTACTTATCTCTAAGTATCTTATCGTAAGATAATATGTATTCTACATTATTAATGTAATGCACAACCGTAGCGTGGCATTTACCTATGGTCTTCCCTATTGCTTCATAACTAAATCCACTGTCTCTTAACATCTTAGAGTAAACTTTTCTAGCATCCACAATATTTCTTTCTCTGCTTTTTGAATCCAAATTTACTAAAAAAATATCATTGACAATTCTTTTGAGTTCTTCTATTTCTTTTTCGTGCATTTAATTTAATTTTTGTAATTTAAAATACTTATTGTAAAAATCTTCGCTAACTATATCTTTTATTTTTGACAAAGCAACTTCGCTTCCTACAAGAAATTCTCCTTCTTTCTTATATACTTCCATCGCATCAGGAAACGCATAAAGACCGCCTTCATTTAAAGATTTAATTACATTTTTAAAAAATATTTCGTTTACTTCTATTTTATAATTTTCCATTTGATTAAATTGGTTTATATAGCTCGGCTTTAACACCGTGCTTTGTTAGTTCTTTTATTCTAAATACTTGTAGTGGCTCTAGCCCTCCTGTAGGTCCTTTGACTTCGTAGAACTCAACATCGGAGTTAGGAGGTATAGCAATGATGTCAGGGATACCTTTCTTATTTGTAAGAATTAACTTAATAACATAGTACCCCTGAGCTTCAAGTTCTTTTATTTTGTCAGACTGTATCTTACTTTCTTTCACTTCTTACTTGACTTCCCGTTCTGACCATTACGCCCACGATTGGACATCATATTCTCTTTTACCATAGTCCCAGCTTTGGTATGGCTCATATCTTTACCATCTCCATTACCGTAGGTTCCGGCATCACGATTGGCTTTGTTAAGCTCCTGACGATACTTGACTCTTTTAGGATTGTCCTGATACTTCTTATCGTAGGCTAACTTCTTTTTCTTTCTTTCTTCTGACATACCTAACTTGTCATACGATGGGTGTTTCCCGGCTAGTTTGTTTCTCATCTTAGTTGTCTGATTTATATGCTTTTAAACATTCATTACTACAAAATTCTCTCTCTGAGTCCTCTCCACAATATTTGCAGGTACACTCTTTTGCTTCTTCTTGATATTCCCAATTCATAATCCTTTTTCTTTTTTATAGATTTCTAATAGTTCTTGTGTAGTTATTTTTGTTGAAAATTTGTAAGCATTCACATTTACCCAATCGTTAAATCCAATAGCAAATTCATCTGCTATATTCTCACAACAATCAGCTAATAATTGATTATCATATCCATTATCGCTATCTATTAATGCACAATATTTTTTATTTAATTTCATATAGCCTATTTTTTTTATTATAAATTACATTTTCTTTTGGTATAATTTTAACTTCACTTATTAAAACTTTACAAGGTTCGCTGTAATACCAAATATAATCAGGGTCTGTTTCTGAAATCATACCTGCTTCGCAATATTGCTCTTTGATGCCCGGTGGTTGAAAATAAATTGTATTCATAATCCTTTTTCTTCTTTAAATGCGTTTAACATATCTTTATCTGTATAGTGGAAATACTTCTCAGCATTTTCCTGAGTGTCATTTTTTCTCATCCATTGATGAAACGCAATAGCAAAGTTATCTTCTCTTTCTTGATTAATTTTTATTTGTGCCTCTATTGCTTCAACATCAAATACATTTTCTCTTGGTTTCATAAGTAAAAATCTTTTTTAAAGTGTGCTAATGTATAGTCTTTCTTCTTAGTTACTGCTTTATAAATCTCTTGTTCAATACCTCCCTTAGCAAAAATCCAAAATACTTGGTTCTCTAATCTTTCTTTGGTAGTCATTCTATCTTTAGACTGCCAATAGCTTGTCGCACTGAAGTCTATGTTATAGTATACAAGGTAGTCTGCTTTCTTTAAACTAATGCCTTCTCGCCCTGATACAATCTGCAATGCAATGTTCTTAAAACTATCATTAAATTCATCTAGCTCAGTGGTAAGTTCATCTCCGAATATTTTCTGTAAAGCTACTAATTCTTCTTTAAACTTATAGAAGATACCAATCTGACACCCCTCCCACTGCTCTTTGATAAACTCAGCTTTGGTAGTGTCAATAACCATTGACTTTCCACTCTCAAACTTAACCGTTCCTGAGTACAACTGATGTATTTTACTCATTAGTTTTACAGGTGTATCTCCGAGTATTACTTCATCCTTTCCTTCAACAACTAAATCTCTTTTTAGCTTATTAATTAACTTATAAGTTAATTCTTTCAGCTCAACCTCAAATATCTCTTCTGTAGTTGTAGCCACGAATCCTGCTTCAGCTTGAGTGTAGTTGATTGTGAAAGGAGCCATCGCTTCAATAATGGTGTACATACCTTCGGAGTAATCATTCATCGACAATCCGTTAATCATTTTGTTCTTTACAATTACAAATTTATCACAAAATCTGTAGAAATTTTTAAACTCTCTGAAAGGGTTGTTCGGTATGCCATAAACCTGATGATACATCTGAGAGTACGACTCAGGAGTTGGAGTTCCCGATAGGAGAATAACATTGGCTTTAGTCTTTACTATCAAGTCTTTAACTTGAATAGCTCTTCTACTTGGCTTAGTAAAAGCTCCCATAGAGTGAGCCTCATCACAGACAATCAAATCCCATTTAGTATCGGGTAACTTATGTAAACTCTCGTAGTTGATAACTGTTAAATGATAGAAAGGGCTAAGCATCTCGTAATCCTTTTGAATACTACTAATAGCTTTCTTTTTTGTTAAGAAAAGTACGTTGCTACTTGAAATCTTTGACGCTATACCGAGACTTGTTAAGGTCTTACCTATTCTCACTTCCATTGCGAGATATAAGAAGCCGTGTTCTTTTATAATCTTAGCTCCTTCATATATAATCTTAGTTTGATAATCTCTAAATTGAATAGTATTACTTACAAATACTTCAGGAACTGCATTGAGAATATCAATCACAGCATCTATTTGGCTCTTGTCTGTTATCATATTTCTTTAAACTTTACAGGATACTTAGAGAGAAATCCAACAACGCCCTCGAGTTTTGCAAACTTCATATAGTTGCCATCTGTATCTAACACCTTTACCATTTCAATTATTATTTTTGGTTCTCCGTTAACGTATTCAAATTTGTACCTTGTTATCTCAAGGCTCCCTATTTCTTTCTTTTTCATTTCATATAATTTTTTATAATGTTCACAACTATTTACTATGCGCTCTCTAATCTCGGTAGGAGTTTGATGTTTGTACTCTTTTATTATTCTCACACTTTTACCCCTGCCCACTTTTACATCAACAGTAGCGCACACAACATTCTTTAATAACTCACATTGCTTCCACATTTCTTTATTGCTAAAGCCTGAGTTTCTTTCCAATATGTCGAGTGTCATATTAATCTTTTTTAATATATCCAATCAATATATACTTCCCGTAACACCATTTATAACACGGTACTAAATCTTCTTTCATAATAATTTTAATTGACTAAGGTCTAGCTCTTTCCAATACTCTTTTTGCTTTCTTGTCTGCAACAATTCTTTGTTGAGCTCTTTTCTTTTATTTACAAGCTCTTCTTCTTTCTTTTGAAAAATATTAATGTTTCTTAATACTTCTTCTTGTGTATAAACATTTTCCATATCTATCTTGCTAAAAATAATATCATTCCTATCAATACAAAATAAAAAAGTATCAATAGCATTTTGAATGTGGTTTTTATCACAAACTCTAGTTCGTTCATATTTTTTTGTTTCATAGCTTCTCTATTTCTTGTTTAACTTCTTGGTAATACTCTATTACTCCTAATACAAAACTACTTCCTGTAACATCTCTTATTGAATCTAATTCTTCCATTATCTCATAAACTGTTATTAAGGCGCATTGTTTAGCGTCGTAGTTGTACAATACTTTATCGCCATATTTACCTTCTAATGTTCTATACTTGTGGTATAACTCCCACGCTTTTTCTTTTGGTGTCATAGCTTTTCTATTTCTTTTTTTATTTCTTTCCAATATTTATTTCTATAAACTGATAGATGTATTATTGATTCTTCAATCATTTCGTCAACTGTTATTAGTGCGCATTTTTTAGCTTGATATTGGTAAATGCCTGTTTTGTAAATTTTTAAAAATAATTTTTTTGCTATTTCTTTTGGTATCATTGGTTGAGTTGTATTTGCGTATCGTTATCTGCTCTCTTTTTTATGATTATCCATCTACCAATGTGGTCTCTATCTTCCTCAGGCATAATGCCTTCTTTGTAGATAGCGTAAGCTACTAACCATTTGTAAAACTTAGTTCTACTAATTGTCATCTTACCTCGAGCTCCGTAGTCCGGATATTCATCAACAAATATACTATATAATTCATTCTTGTATAATCTAGTGTTTACAGGAAGAACATTGCTTTTATCATTAATATCAACGAGCCCACACCATTCGATAAACTCGTGGCAGGTCTCTGCCGATAACTGACGAATCTTTAAGTTCACAAACTTAGACTTAACCAATCCGCTTGATAGGTAGTATTTCAAACACCCAATCATATAATTATCAAACTCACACCACTCATCGTCATTCCAATCTCCAAACATCATCTTGCCAAAATCGTCTCTAGGAGTGAAATTCATCGTGTAATACTGATGTAGTTCTAATTCCCATTTTCGTCTCGCAAATGAGTTCCCTGCGCCTTTTATAGCATAGTTAGTCGTTATTGTAACCTTAGGAGATTTATTGAAAGGAATCTTGATAGCATCTTTGTTTTTCTTCTCAAGAGTTAGACCCTCTGTAATCACACTGAACAGTCTCTCGAAGTCAAAATGTTTCTTGACATCATCAAAGCAAAGTATTTGCGTGTCTGCCGATACTAATTGATAAGGGAAAGACTTCTCAAAGTTGAAAGACTTACCGTCAATCACTACGAGTTTCTTCATATTGCTAAGGGCGTTCATAACCAATCCCTTACCAGTTCCTCCCTCAGGATTGTCGCTGATAACTTCATCGTTTAAGATTACCGCAGGACAGAACGATAGATTTTTATATCCGTGTTGCAGGAAGCCTAGTGTACTCTCCATAGTTCTGATTCTATTCTCATCTCCTCCATTGATATTAGATATGAATTGCTTGAAATCACAGGCTCCGGTAACATCACAGATGTTGAAGTTCCTATCGATAACGTGGTCATTCCAAACGTAGCCTCCTAAATCCAAATAGTCAATAGTAAGTATGCTATCCTTCGTAATCTTTACAGCACAGTTCTTATAATACAAGTAAGCTGAATCTTTGCTATCTGCTATAAAGTATATCTCAATAGTTGAAATCATTGAAAGGAAATCATCTCTAAAGAATCTCGTGTTGTCGGCAAAGTAATTGTAAACGCTATAGTCATCTAACTCTAGTAAGTGAGTAAGCACAAAGTCTTTAATCTCTTTCTCTGATGTATGGTCTATAAGGTTGTTCGTAACCTTTACGAATACATAGTTGCGACTTCCCTCAGGACAGAACTTATAGAATCCTGAATCCTCTAAGAATTGCTTGAACAGTATGTGCTCAATCTTTATGGCTCCTTTATCGTTCTTGGTCCAAAAGGTCATCTTATAATTTTCATCCTCGATTTTATTTAGAACCGATTCGATAGTCTCGCTATCCAAATTGGAATCCTGTAGTTGGTAGCGAACCTCCTTTTTTGATACACCACGTCTTAACTTAGCACGTATCTGATTGATTCGCTCCTCGTCTTCGTAGTACTTAGTACCGAAGTTAGCAGTATGCTTATAAGCTGAGTCAATCGTGGTAGCTATCTCTGCTATTGTAAAGTCAGAAGTAGAGAACTGATTTAAGATGTATGCCGCAAGACTTTTATTTACACCGAAGTCATTGAAAGCCATCGCAAGTATGTAAGCATTGTGATTGCGTTGTCCTTCTTGCATCGGATACTTCTTCTCCCACCACCTAACTAATATCTCTACAATCTTATTCTCATCTGTAATTGGTATAGTAGCTTGGTCTCTTACCTTATTGACTTCCGTATATTCAGGTTCATCAATCACATCCCAAACAGAGGAGTTTAAATTAACGTTGATTAAAGGGTCATAAGACTCGTAGCATACTCGACTAAGGTTTTTACTAGTTTTGTCGAAATAAGGGCTATTAAAATGCTTTTCTAGGCTATTGAAGTAGTTTACGTGATTCTCTTCGTCAGCCGGTATCTTAACTAATACTTTTAATCCATTTCCTGAAGGGGAAATAAAGACAGCGAAAGCATATTTGTTTTTAGATATAGTCTCTTTGTCTTTTAGTAATTCTTTTTGCTTTGCATATCCATCAAAGTCCAAACATATAAGTCCTGAATGTTGTTCGAGTGCACTGTCTAATCTTTTTTTGAAAGTACCACTAAAGCAAATAGCCGGTAGTAGCTTTTTAATCTCGTTTCGTTCGGCTTTGTTTTTTTCTTGTCGTATTCTTTTAACGATGTCTTTGGTAGCACCGGCTCCATCCTTTATTCTTTCAAGTATAACGTGAACATCTCTAAAGAACGGAGTGTCTGTATCCCTTATGTTTTGGAAGATTGTTATTATATGCGTCATCTCGTGTCGATTTTATGTCGTTTTTTATTTTATAACTTATTGATAATCAATACTACTGTCTTTTATGTTAATTATTTTCTCTTTTTATTAAATTAAAAAAAAATAATATATATATATTCTATATAGTAGTAGTATGGAAATTTATTGTCATTTACGGTACAAGCTGTTGGTAAAAAAAGAGGAACGATTATATTCCTCTTTATCTACCTGATAATAAATTAGTTACTAAAAAGGAACATCATCATCATAATCGTCTTCTTTTTCTACAGGAGCGACAGCTTTTGCTTTAGCCTCGTACTTATCAACTGCGCCTTCTTGACTCTTTGACTCGAAAGTATCAAGGTCAATGTAGTAGTTACCACTACGAGCTGTCTTAACCCCAAGGTTAACCCATCCATTCTTTTGGTGTTGTTTAATGAAAGCGATTGCTTCATCAACTTTGATACTAATTCTCCCTACTACGAAGTCAGGGGCTTTTTCGTTTCTCTTGAATAAGAAACCGTCTGCGAAAATCTTTTCTTCTTGTGCCATTGTAAATAATGTTTTAGTTTGCCTTAGTCTATTTGAACCAACTACCACCCCCTAAGGCTGAGATGATAGTTGGTTTATTGTTAGTATAAAAATTCGTCAATGTAATAGTTGTCGATGTCGTCTGATGGATTCTCTGAGAAGTATCTTTGGTACATATCGATTGCTCTTGATACCTTAACTGCTCCTCCGTCTACAAACTCTTGCGTAGGCTTGAACACCGCTAGGATTCCTGTAACCTTGTCAATCACATAGAACACTAGAGGCTTACCGAATAAGTGTTGGTATATGTAGCACTGAGAGTCATAGTTGTACTTCTTTGCGTTCCATTTGAACTTCTGTATATCACTAGTGGTCTTCAAGTCAATGATGCAATCATCTGTTACGATGTCTGCCTTACCTTTCCACATCATACCTTGTATCTCTCCAATAGCAGGAACCTCAAACTGATTACCGGTCTTGTATATCTCCTCAAAGAATACAATATTACTATTGATAATATTAACTAGACCTTTAATCTCGTCAATCTCTTTCTTCAGCAAACAGAAAGGTAGGTTGTTTGCTTCGCAAAATGCTTTGTACTCTTTAGTAGTCCGAGTACTCACATCAACGAATGGTACATCTTTAATCTTCTCAGGCTCAAGTATTGACTGATGAAAGTATCTGCCTTCTGCAAATGCTTTGTTGTCTTCTCTAGGCTTACCAAACTCTTTTGGATTCTCTAGCAATGTTCCGATGTCTGAGTTTGAAAGGTAATTCTTACCAATACCTGAGTAGTATTCTCTGTCGTCTTTTAATAATTCTAGTACTTGCATATTATTCTACGTTTGTGGTTGTTACTATTTTAGCGATTTCTTTTTTAAGTGCAGGACTGATTTTGTACTTACGAGTTAACTGTTGACCAATCTTCTCAATACCCAACTCTTTGTTGGCTGTAACGTACTTAACTACTTTCTCCCAATCATCTGTACCTTTCTTAAGGTCAGATAGTTCAATCTCTTTCTTAAGGTTACTTGCTGATGGCTTTGCTACAGCAGTAGTCTCTACCGGAGTATCAGGCAAGTCCTCTCCTGCGTAGATATAGATACCCATACCAAACATAGCAAGGTTCTTAACCAAGCAACGCATAATAGTCTTGTTGATGTCGAATGTTGTTGCAGCCTCTACTGACTTCTCTCCGTATTTTGTTTGATACGTATAGGCTACTTTCTTCATAGACTTATTGGCTCCATCCATAACCGGTAGCCACATCTCTAAAGTTTCTCCTGCGATTGTTACAGTAGTATGACACATAAAGCCAAGTGCTTCGTCATAGTCTGTCTCTCCAATTTTGTAAGTGGCATCAGGACAAGTCTTTTTAGTCTCTCCCCACGCCCACGCCCAACTAAGGTAAGTCAGGTTGCTTTTCTTCTCAGTATGAGCGTTCATATTGATAGCTGACAATTTCTCGAATGTTGTTTTTTCCATTTGATTTGATTAAATTAAATTATATAAATACTGCTTTCTCTATGTCTCTGATAACGGTTTGGTAGTCTCTGTCTTCCTCGAGCTTAAGCTCAACGTTCTTAACACCGTTAACGATTGAATTGTGGAGGATAGAACATCCTCTGTCATTCATAAACTTCTTGATAGTAACTAATTGCATTTTCCTACTGTAACATAGGTAATATAGTAACTGTCGTGCATCTACTATATGTCTTTGCTTAGACTTTGAGAATAGAACTTCTCTGTCTATGTTGAATAGGTCCACAACCCTATCAACGTACTGATTGAACACATCTTCTTTCATTTCATTTGATTTAATTAAAAAGCAAAACTACAAATAATTTTCATAAGTTTTGCAATTTAGTAATAATGTTATTAACAATTATCTTATTAATATTAATATTGATAAAGAGATGACTACTATTATAATCATCCAAGCTATGAATCCGTAAAACTTATATTTCATCTATAAAATTTTAAGTCCGTAAATCTTACATAGGTAAATCCATCGTGGATTATCTTGTCTGCAGTATCCCAAGATTCTTTTGAAATAACGTGCCCATCCGGGAATGCAGAGCTTTCTTGTAGCTCTAGCATTAGCTTTTCAGCATACAGAGTTGCATCCATTAATTCTTCTTGCAGATGGTTTAACCATTGCAGGAAGTTGAGGTCGTTACGCTCTAAGGTAACACCATACTTTTCTTGACCAACTTCTGAACGTTGTTGGTACTTTTCCAAAACCGATTGTACAATTTTATCTTTCATATTATTTCTATTAATTATCCGAATACACATTCTCCCATTACCAAACACTGAAAGACAACATCACTACTGTCTGCGTCTCCTTGTCCTTCAAGCTCTCTATCTAATGCCCACATACATCCTTTGTCTTCTGACAATTCTTGAAGCCTTGACATCATAGTCTTGTGGCTCAAGTAGCCTAACACATCATCCTCATTCTCTGCATCATTGATAGGTATGTCAATGTGATGGTCTAGTACTGCTTTTAATATAGCCGTGCTTAGATAAGGGTCTTCATTGTTAGGCACAACCTTTCTAATTAGTTTGACTGCATCGTCAGTCAAGTAATACCAATAGTTACTACCGCCTTCAAGTGCGGTTACTAATACATTTTCAAGTATCTCTCTCGATACGATTCTTTCTATTTTCATAACTTATTTACATTGTCCCTTTTTGGGAATTAAACTAGAATTTGTTGTACTACTTGTTTTGCTTCTTTGTATTTGAGTGCAATCATTTATTGTTGTGTAATTACTGTAATATTTAAGTGCAGGACTTTGTGCGTTTCCTACAATATTGTAGTTAACTATCTCCACTATTCTATCGCAATTACAATCAGCCTTAACTTCTTCACTCTCGGGTTTGCTACAAGACATTATAGCAAACATTCCTAATAATAATAATTTCTTCATAATTTAATTTGCTTCTTTCCAATTGGTTAATTGTTTCCATTTGTTAATCATCTTAGTTCCTATTTTAGCTAAATTATCAGGTATATAATCTTTGTAAAAAATAGTTTTTATTTCTTCTTCAAGAAACTCTATCTCTTCCATTTCATTTTCTGTATAAGTTGTGCCTTTCTCCATATTATTTGTTTTTAAATTGTTCAAACCAGTCTTTAAAACTTTTTCCTGATGCAAATCCTCTAAATGCTTGTTTCATATCCTCCTCACTATAACTTCTCTCTTGTTGCCATTTAGCACCTTCTTTAAAACCCATATTTAAATCTTTTTGTCTTTCTTCTTTTAATGAATGACTTGCATATATTTCAGCAACTTCTTCAAGTGTTTCTTGTTTAGGTTTTTCTTTTGGAATAATTATTTTGTATTTTATATTTTCATCTGTAGGTATAAAATTACCTGCTCTCATAAAACATCCTTTTTTACAACTATAACCTCTCTTTACAGTTTCTCCACATTCTCTACATTTTTGAGAGTAGTCTTCTTCCTCAACCTCAACATTCTCACAACTTGGATTCTTTACAAACCATTGTAAAAACTCATCATCAATAGATTGTACACCATTTTTGATTAAGTCTTGGTCTGTTGTTAGGATTATTTTTTTACAATCAACTTCATTAATTTCTAAAGGCATAATAACATCATCTTCAATAAGAAGATAACCAGCAGAAGTATTACAAATTGATTTTACTTTAAACAAAGTTTTTCTTGCTTCTGAATAAACCCAATCTCCTTTTTTAATTTCTTCATCAGAATTGATGTAGATGTTAAATCTTTTATATTCAGTTCTTTTTGTGGCTATATCAGCTAAACATAGTCTATCAAGTGTATCATATTTTTGCTTAACTAACCTACTTGGTTGTGATGTTGGTAATACGTATATGTTTTTCATAACTTATTTCTTTTTAAATGGATTCATAAATAAACAATCATATACCAACTTAAAAGGTTGAAACATTAACCATATAATAAATCTTATCATCTTATTTCTTTTTAAATTGTTTAATAAATTTTACCAATATCTAATTACAAAATACACAATGATTCCAAATAAGATAGATAAATGTGTAAGAAGCCATGCAGAAGTATAATCTTCTCCATCAGTTCCATCCAAATATGGGTTTTTATAGCAATCAATTAAATTATCAATTGCTTTATAACTCCAGTATAAATAAAGGATTATTGCTAACGGTATTATAATATATCTCATCTTATTCTTTTTTAAAATTATAATTTGGAAAAGTAGCTAACATTGCAAAGGAAAACCCTCCAATCATAGTTGCTATAAACCTTGATTCTGCACTCCATTTTGATATGTCAAATGTTACATTATAAAATGAACACATCAAATACATAATTAAAAACCCTACGCAACCTATCCCAAATCTTTTTACTAATTCCATAATCTTATTTGTTTTTAAATTGTTCAAAC
>Ga0315294_10000210_pt1 | contig 63344 bp, 61 predicted proteins | sample YL17G13_40_MG_FD_203626 | JGI IMG/M metagenome (GOLD analysis project Ga0315294, IMG submission 203626) | Sediment microbial communities from Yellowstone Lake, YNP, Wyoming, USA - YL17G13_40 | ecosystem: Environmental > Aquatic > Freshwater > Lake > Sediment | place: USA: Wyoming | collected... | reverse complement strand
CCCGGGAATAACTTCCATCCAGGCAAACTCTGCCTTGCCAGGGATGACCTGATCATTTTTCAATTCTGACTCCTGGAAAGGCACCAGCACTGAAACAGAATACTCAGCCTCTCCTTTCACAACCAGCCTGCCATCATTATAAAAAGCGAGTGGTGAGAATGGCTTCTCCATCTTAACAATAAGCTCTCCGCCAGGCATGATCTTTGCATACTTGTTATCAGGGCTGCCCAGCACATCATCAGGATTAACAACCAGGTCCGAGCCAGGATACACTATTTCTTTTGCATAGAACTCGCTTCTCTGCTGCTCTATAGTTTTAATGTCAGGGTTTGGAGTAAATTTTAGTTGGTTGCCAATCTTTTGCTGCTCCTTTATAGAATTAATCTTTGCTTCCAAGCTGCTAATTCCGTGTAACGGCGTGTTACTTAACAAGTATATTAAGGAAAAGCTAATAATCTTGCTGATTACCATACCTTCACCTCGTGGTTAGGGTAATCTAGCAGTATATTTAAAGTTAATCGTAAGATTTAAAATGAGCAACCTCTGCCTAAATGCAGAAATACGTTTAAAAAGCAGAGGTTGTTCATCCAGAAAACCAGAGTTTTCTGGAATAAACAATGTAAAACCAAGAACAACAATGGCAGAGAAAGACTATTACAAAATCCTTGGCGTAGACAAGAGCGCGACCAAGGAGGAAATCAAAAAAGCCTATAAGAAACTGGCCAAGAAGTTTCATCCTGACCTTAACAAGGAGGAAGGCGCTGCTGAGAAGTTCAAGGAGATTAACGAGGCTGCCTCTGTTCTGGGTGATGAGGAGAAGAGAAAGCAGTACGACCAGTTCGGAGCAGACGCTTTCAAGTACGGAACAGGCGCAGGACCTGGAGCTGGCGGTTTCAGAGGATTTGACTTCTCTGGCTTTGACTTTTCTGATTTTGGGTTTGACAGGTTTGATTTTGATAGCATCTTTGACACCTTTTTTTCAGGAGGAGGATTTGGTGAAAGAACCAGGCGCGGAGGCTTTAGAAGAGCAAGGGCAACAACTAGCGGCAGAGACCTGGCTTATGATTTAAGCATCACGCTTGAGGAAGCTGCTCATGGCGCAAAGAAGAAGATTCGTATTACTAAGAATGATGTTTGCGAGGAATGCGAGGGCAAGGGCGGCAGTGGCGAGGCCAGGTGCCCTGATTGCAGAGGAAGCGGGATGTACCAGCAAACTCAGAGAACTTCTTTTGGCTTGTTCCAGACAGCCACGACTTGCAGGGCTTGCAATGGAACAGGCAGCCTGGTCAGGGGTTTATGCGTTGGCTGTGGAGGAGCAGGCAGGGTTCGGAATACCAAGACTATAGAGGTAGATCTTCCTGCAGGCATAATGGGCAGCGCCAAGCTAAGAGTGGCTGGCGAGGGAGAGGCTGGCTTCAGAGGCAGCAGCCCTGGTGACTTGTACCTTAACATTCATGTTGAGCCTCACGAGGTTTTTGAGAGGCAGGGCGATGACTTGGTGTTAGCTCAGAACATAACCTTTTCCCAGGCTGCCATTGGCGACAAAGTTAAGGTGCCTACCATTGATGGTGAGGCTGTTCTTAAGATTCCTCCAGGAACCCAGCCAGGCACTATTCTGAAGATGAGCGGCAAGGGAGTCAAGCATTTGCACGGCTATGGCAGGGGTGATCAGCTGGTTAAGATTAATATTGAAGTGCCAAGAAGACTGAGCAGGCATCAGGAAAAGATTCTCAGGGATTTTGAAAATAGCTTAAAATAAAATGAAAATAGCTTAAAATAGAGCCTGTTTCCACTCAGGAATAGAAAACTTTAAATATTCTACTCTTTTATTTCACAACTATCAGCTATTTATAACACAAAGAATATTTATAACACGAAGAATAATAAGAACAATAACAGGAAAAAATTAAAATTGGAGGGTGGTTATGATGAGGATAGCTACACTATTAGTTCTGATAACAGCAGCAATGATATTAGCAATGATATTGATAGCAGGCTGCCGGCTAGCAGTTCCTGGCACGAATGAGACAACTCCAACCGGAGGATTAACAATAGACCTGGGCAATGTGACACCAACAGAGGAAAAGCCAACAGAGGGGGCTGGAGAAGAAATTAGTGTTCCAGAATCAGGCGTTATTCTTGAGGCAACAGAAGGCGACCTTGTAGAGTTAAAGCCTGAAGCAGTAGACCCTGACAAAGACCTGATAACCTTCTACTTCACCAAGCCTTTCAATGAGAACGGAAGATGGCAGACAAAAGAAGGAGATTCAGGCCAATACCTGGTGACAATCACAGCAAGCGACGGCAAGTCAAACACAAGCCAGGACATACTCGTGGTAATCAAGAAAGCCAACAAGGCACCAGTGCTTGAATGCCCAGAAGAAGTGACTGTGAAAGAAGGCGAAACCATTAAGCTTGACTGCAACATCTACGATCCAGAAGGAGAGAGCGTGGTCGTGGAATACTCAGGATTCATGAAATCCTCAACTTACACCACGACTTATGATGACGCAGGAGAATACAGCGTCCAGATAAAAGCAAGAGACAAGCAGAAAGAAGCAACAGCCACTCTTAAGATAAAGGTTATTGATGTGAACAGGCCTCCGGAGATTAAAGGAATGCCTGAGGAAATCACAGTCATGGAAACTGAAGTGGTGAGTCTTAGCCCGGAAGTAAGCGACCTTGACGGAGACAAAATAACAGTAAGCTTCTCAGAGCCGTTTGACAGCAAAGGAGTATGGCAGACAAAGGTAGGAGACTCAGGAACCAAGAAGGCAAGCATTATTGCAAGCGACGGGAAATCAACAACCAAGAAGGACGTGAGCATAATCATAACCCAGAAGAACACTCCGCCAGTACTCAAGAGAATCAGCGACATCACTGTTTATGAAAGCGACAAGATAGAAATACCAATAGAAGCAACTGACAGGGAAGGGAATGAGCTCAAAGTCGAAGTGAAAGGCTGGATGAGCTCACCAAGCTACACCACGACTTATGATGACGCAGGAGAATACACTGTGACCGTGGTTGTGAGCGACGGAGAATACGAGGCCAAGCAGACCTTCAAGATAACAGTGCTTGACAAGAACAGGCCGCCAATCTTCAAGGTGCTTGCTTAAAATTTTTTCTTTTTTATATATTTTTTAATTTTTTCTCTTTTAATCAGTGTAGTAAGTGAAGGCATAGAAAATTTAAGTAAAGCAAAGCAATAAAGGTGGGCAGAATAGTGAGAGAAATAATACTAAAACCAAAATTTCTTGATGAGAGAATAACAATTGAGCTGGTATTACCATTAATCCACAAGGAATTGTTTGAAAAAAACAGGGTTCATATAGATGACAAGCTCCTGTTCTGGGAGCACCACTTCCCAGCCTTTGAGAAAGGATATCCTAATGGTTGCAAGAAAACAGGCACAATAAGGTACAAGAAAGACCACATAAGGCTGCCTTTTGGAGTGAAACTGCCTGTTTATGAGACTAAAGAGTTCAACGCAGGCCTGCCTCCGCGAGGAATCGTAACCTTAGAATACGTTGTTGCATGCCAGCTTAATGAAATAACAGAGGATGAATGGTTGCATGATGGCTTCATCAGCCAGGAGAACTTGTTTGAAGGGATGAAAATTTATTATCCTGAAATAATCCCTGAATCCCTGGTCTCACAATACAAGTTCAAAAATTATGACCCTAAACCATCAAGAAAAGAATTGAAAAGATTATTAAACATAATCAGATAAAGAGTTCTAATAATGGGCTTTAAAGAGCAGATAATACAAGAGTTCGGGCTGAAACAAGCAGAGAGCTTGGAAGAGATTATCACTAAGCACTCCTTCTTCTTTGACACCGGCTATAAATCTAAAACCGAGATACCTATTTATCCTGTTACTAAAAAAGCCAATCTAGCCAATGGTTTGCTTAACCTTTACGGGACTCATTGGCGGTACTTCTTTCAAGAGGACTGGACTCTTAGAAAAGAGGATGGGGATGTTGAAGCTGTGCTTGAGAGCATAAGAAAAGGAAGAAAAGAGCACAGGTTTGCAAGGTATGCCTTCACCCAGAAGTACCTTGATGATAAGAAGAGCCTGTGGATGTTCTCGCCAGAAGGATTCGGTTGGGGGTATTATCACGAGCTGCTCTGGCCGATGTTCATGTATGATATGGAAGATTATGAGGCTGCAAAGAAGAAAATCCGAGTGAAATGCACTTGAAATAGCGCATCAGAAACAGGTTTGAAACAGATTAAACGATAATATTTATTAATGCACAGATTCCTTCCCTTGATTAAAACACGTTACCTTTAAAAACCAAAATCTTGAGTTTTAGGTTTATATAAAAAAAATTTTTGTTTTTGCTCACAGGCTTGTCGCGCGCGAAAAAACAGGACTTAATGGATACGTTATTTTTTTATAAATCTTCTTCGCTAATCACTTTTATACCCTTCTTTTTTAGCAAAGCAGTCGTTACTCCGTCACCTTTAATTGTTCTTCCAGAAAAGGTGCCGTCATAAATCTCACCGCAACCACAAGAAGGACTTTTTTGCTTGAGGATTGCTTCTTTTATATTGAAGAGCTTAGCAATTCTTAATGTTTCTTCTGCTCCTCTCCTAAATTGCTTTGTAACATCAATAGTTTCATTATTAAAAACGCGGTCTCCTTTCTGCTCCTGAGGAAGTCTAGGTGTTGATAATCCTCCGAGCTGCTCAGGGCAGACCGGTATTAATGTTTCCTTTCTTGCGAGCGCGAGAACTTTCTTATCTGGTTTGCTCTTACCATCATACCTACACTTAATCCCTAACAAACAAGCGCTGCAAAGTTTCATCCTTAATCACCCCTATTTTTGAAACCTTACTTTACAATTATCCTTTTATACTCATCATTTCGACGATAATCTTTAAAAGCCAAATAAGCTATGAACTGGTCCACGTTTCCTTCTGCTTTCAGGAAGTAATGCGAGAATATCTGGGTTGCAAACTTTGAGTTCTCATTACACCCATATCCCTTATACCTGCCATCCAATAGCATTGCAATCCAGTCAAACAATCGGTACCTAGCTATTCCGAGGTCATAATATATCTGTGCCGAGAAGTCATCATTTGCTCCTGCCATTATTGCAGTATCAATGATTGTTTCCAGCTCGCCCTTTGTCAGGGTGTTGGCAACTCCCCTTGTTCTTGTCTCCTTCTTCTTCAATGCCATTACCTCTGACCAGGCATCAGTCACTTCTTCCATGCGCAAATGGAAACCTTTTTTAACTTATAAACGCTTTCTTTTTCCATAGGTGCCAGCGTCGCGTAGTCTGGTAGCGCGGCAGTCTCGAATTTGGTTCGAGTTAACTGCTTCCGCAAGGAATCGCAGGTTCAAAACAGGTAATAAATAAAACCTGGTGAAAGTCCTGCCGCTGGCGCTAATCTCTTATTGTAATCATCATAAAGTAGTAAAATTTATAAATAGTGACTTCTTATTAGGTTATATGACTGATAATGATGAAAAGAAAAAGAGAAAAGTGTTCCACCTTGAGGATATTCACGAAGAACCTGCTGTGCAGAAAGGCATTGCAAAGAAAATAAATGAGCTATATAATACGAGCCAAATTCGGGCAGTGTTCTGCGAGAACTTTGAGGAAACAGAAGAACCAATTGAACCTGAATTTCTATATTTCCTTGACAAAAAAGCATCTCAATACCTCCATCTGATGAAAGGAACAACCGTGCCTATTTATGGCGCTGAGAATCTGGAGATTCACAAAGACCATATTGATGTCTGGCGCAAGATTTACAACCTGCAAAAAGAATTAGAGAAGAATGAAAAAAAGCTGGAGGTCTTTAAGAATAAACTGGAGTCTGGGAAGGGCGAATTATCGGATATTGATGAGATGAAAAAGGTGGCTGGGCTGTTGAAAGAATGGGTTTTGCTTGATGCTGCTGAGAAAGAAATCAATGCATTAAGGTCCTATTACCTGGCAGGGCATGTTATGAGAGTGGCAGAAAGAAAAAACTATGGCGCAGTAGCGATTGTATGCGGTGCAGAGCATGGAAAGTATTTAAGAGAGTTTTTTGAAGAGTACTGCCACGAGTATATCCCTATTGCTCCTGAACTAGCATTCGAAAGGGAGAAACCCTCACTTGATAGTATGATGAAAAGCCTGGAAAGGCTATTGGGCAAATAACCTTAACCGCTCAACTATTTACTGCTTAACTATTTAACCTTTTTAAGGAGCGCTTCTATGCCTGAGCTGATTGTTTCATTGCTGATTGCTTCATTGGATTTTGCATTCTCGATTATGGCTTGGAGCTTGGGTGCGTCATAATCAAATTTTTTTGCTCGGGAGAAAACCACGCCTCTTATCCTTGGAGGCCTACCTTGAGACGCCTTCCTTGCTTCTTCTAATAAATCTGCGCTTTGGGTTAAAGCATATGTTGGTTTGTCCCAGAGCATGGGCTTTTTCTTGTACAGAATAAGCTGTTTGTCAGGAATATAGAAGCAGTGCTCAGAATATCTCTGGAAATAATAGATGTGACTAAAGTGCTCTTTTTCAAAGTATATTACCTGCATAAAGAAGAGAGAAGCCCGCGGATTATATAAAGGTTTGTACGTCAAAATGAGTTTTCCAGCCGGGAAATCCTTGGAAAAGCTGTTTTTGAAAATGCACCGCAACAGCTAATTAACAGCCAATCTATTCTTGTCCGTTATTTTTATTGGAGGTTATTACGGGAGCTTCAAACGCCGGCGAGCCTTAACTAAGAACTAGAAATAATCTCCTAAACCTGTCTGAGTTTTCTTTGTCTCATTTGATTTCGGTTTTTCCTCATCATCATCTTCAATTCTAAACTCCCTGCCTTCTATCATCGGCACTCCGTACTCTCCGTCATAGCCAGGCTTGATAGTTAATTCTCCTCTCCTGTTCTTCATTATCAAATCAACTATTTCCTTGTCAGCAACTTGCAATAGTTTGTCTTCAGGAACATTGAGTAGAATATCAAACTCGTTCTCTCCTGCCTTGAGAATCTCATAGTACTTTGCCCAAACCTTTTTTGTAGCCATGCCGCTCTGAAGAGCCAGAGAAAGCAGCTCGTGGAGTGGAATGATTTTTCTGAAAGGCTTAGCATTTGCAGGCTTTTCTCCTATTCTCCTGTCAGCAAGCTCATCAACACGATTAAGCACTCCAATAGTCAGAGGCCTCCTGCACACAGGGCAGATGCCTTTGTGTTTCTTGCTCTCTTCAGGGCTAAAGCTAACTTTGCAAAGCCTGTGGCCGTCAAAATGATACTTGCCATAGTTAGGGTCCACTTCAATAGTCTCAAGAAGCCCTTCGCCTGTCCGCAATGCCTTGATTAAGTTTTGATAAGTCAGTTCCTCAAACTCAAAAACAGTTGCCTCCCTCCCAATTCTCCAGGGCCAAAAGCTGTGGCTGTCTGAGAAACTAACAATCTTATAATTATCCAGCCTTGACAAACGCCAGTTCATCTCAGGATCACTGCTCAGCCCGCTCTCCAAAGCATGAATGTACTTTGCCTTGTCACCAAAGCATTCCTCAACACTATCAAAGCCTGACTTGCTCCCAAAAATGCTGAACCACGGAGTCCAGGCATGAGCTGGAATAATCTCGATGTCCTTGCTGATGCTCATCATTGCCTCTGCAAACTCAACGCAGGAAATATTGAAAATAGGCCTGCCATCATAGTCAACTCTCCCTTTGGTTTTCAGATAAGCTGTTATCTTGTCAACAATCTCAAAGTTTGGGGCAAGAACAACGAGATGAATTCTTCTTCCCTTTCCTCCCTGAGAATAAATCAGTGAAACCTCATTCTGCAGCACAAAAGGAAAGCCTGAAGTTGTTCTTAGTATTCCTGTGCCGTCCTCCTTTAAATCTTCCTTTAACAGCTCAGACCATTTAGGATGAGAAAAATCACCTGTGCCTAACAAATCAAGCCCCTTAATCCTTGCCCATTTTTCAAGGTTAGGAATGGTTAAGTCAGTAGAGCAGGCTCGTGAATACTTTGAATGGATGTGCAAGTCTGCGATGATTTTCATGATACTAGTAGAAACACACGCTATATTTAAAAGTTTAGTTTTGAAAATTTTACGAGAACAAACCGATTGTTCCGGATATTTCTTAGGAGGGAATATAAAGCACCTGATTAACTTAGTTTTAGCGAAAGATTTAAATACCAATAGATATCTATTGATACCTATGAACGCGCAGGTAAATGTTAGGATGCCAACCAACCTTTTATCCAAAGCAGAAAGCTATGCTGAGAAGAACGGCTTCAGCAACGTGCAAGACTTCATCAGGGAAGTAGTGCGTGAAAAGCTTTTCGACGGGCCCGGAATCTCTGCAAAAGAGTTCGAGCTAGTAAAAAAACTAGCTGATGTATCTGTGAGGAAAGGCTTGTTAGGCACAGAAGAAGAATTATTTAGGAAACTAAGGAAAAGATGAACTATGAACTCGTGCCGACAGAGTTCTTCCTAGAACAGTTGGATGGACTCAGCACAGAAGCAGCCTCTCTCATAGACAAAAAGCTCCGGCTAATAAAAATAAATCCTTACCGATATAAGCGGATTGAAGGTTACGGCCTCTTTCTTTTCAGGATACGATTTGAAGATGGAAGAAAAGAGAAAAGACTGGTCTATCTTGTTGATAAGCCAAAGGTCATAATGCTCTGCATTCTAGATAGGGAAAAGGAATACAAGGACTTAAAGAGATATCTGGAAAAACTAGGGTTTGCCTAGCCCTTCGCAGCCTCTGCAAGCAGGAACTTCAGCTCCATGATCAAGTCAATTTTTTCCTCTGGAGCCACAAACACTGGTGATAATAATATATAAAGGTAATGGTTTTTTATTAGGCTTTTACCAAAAACCCAAAACTATTTATACAAGGAATTCTAATATCAAGTTCATGGATGCATTCACAGTCTTCATAAGAATCATTATCACCTTTGCATTATCCTTTGCCTTTGGAATGGAAAGGCACAGGGCTCACAAACCCCTAGGATTCGGCACCTACACGTTTGTAGCCATAGGCTCTTGCGGGCTTGCAATAGCAGCGCTGAACCTGGCTTCTTCCCATCTTCTCGGAGCAATAATCACAGGCATAGGATTCCTCGGAGCAGGAGCGCTCATAAAATCAGGAGAGAAGATAATGGGGACTGTGAGCGCTGCAAGCATCTGGCTCTTTGCAAGCCTAGGATTAATCATAGGAATAGGCGACTACTTCCTCGCGGTCATAATATATATCCTTGTCTGGGCTGTTCTTCTCTTTGACAAGCACCTTGAGAAGAAAGGCATAGGCTCTCACCAGAAAAAACTGGTCATGGTCGCTGACAAAATCATTGGCGAGAAGGAATTAAGGAATCACTTTGCAGTCCACACGCAGAAGCACAAGATGATAGCTGTTGACATTGACAAGAAGAACAAGAAAGTAACTCTGACTTATTTAATAGAGGGCTCCAGGGAGCACATCAACAAGATGATAAAAGAGCTCTACCAAGAGCCCTGGCTTGAGAGCTGCAAGGTGGAGTGAGAGTACTTCTAAAACAATCAAAAAATCCCAAAATTTTTAAACCAAAACATTTTCTTCACTCTAAAATGGTTAGGGAGGGATTGTTATGAGAAGAGCTTATCATGACACGGATTTTATAAAAGATGATAACAAAATAATATTTGGAATAAATTTGGGTTATGATTTCTGTGCAGAGCACGAGTGGGGAATAAAAGAATTGCGCCAGGACTTTGGCCTAAAGCTTGAGGGAAAGCTTGGCTTTGAGGCAAGGAAAAACATGATAGTCCCTGAAGGTCTTCTTTATTTTGAAAAAGGCTCTGCAGTAATGATTTATCACCCGTTCATCAGGGAAGCTGGAAACTTGGAGCATTTATTAAAAGGAGAGCTTCAGCTCGACGATAATAAGGAAGTGGCCGGTGCCTGGAATGAGGGAAGCTTTGGAGTAAACGCTATTTTAAAACATAAAAAAATAATCAAAGGCATGTATGATGCGTTTCAGAGCAAGAACGGCGTTATCATGCTGAGCGGAAGAAACAATCCTTTTGCCAACAGCGGTTTAATGCTGCTCGATTACACTAAAATTCCTGAGAAAACGAAAACTGATTTTAGGGAAGACGATAGAAAATGCAGGGAAGAGCAGAAAATGTTTAGAAAACTAGAAAAGGAGAGTGGAGTGTTCGAGCTGCTCGAGAAGAGCGGCAAGGAATTCATGGCCTTGAGCATAGAGCAACTTGACGAGAATGGCAAGCCCTTCTGGTGGCTTAATCCCTGGGAGCAGCAAAAATATAATTACGGATGGTACCATACAAAAGAGCTGAAACAATGGGCTCAGGACGAAGGGCCTATTGTGAAAAAGAAGAAATAAAATTCTGTTTCTGATTATTCTTTCTCCTTATTATTAGCAGCACAAAACAAAAGATTAATAAACCTTGCGTGCGAGAAAGCATTCTGTAAAGGGGTGAACATGGAATATTATCACAGCATGCCTTGTGAAGAGGTAATCAGGCATTTTGAGAGTTCTGGGCATAGCGGGCTTACGAGCAAGGAGGCAGAATCAAGGCTTTCCAAGTTCGGCAAGAACGTGCTTAGCACTAAGAAGAGAGTCACGGTCTGGCACAGGCTTCTTGAGCAGTTCCAGGAATTAATGATGGTAGTCCTGATAATCGCAGGGATAATTGCTCTTATCCTTGGAGAAACCATTGATGCTTTCCTTATATTGTTCATTGTCATCCTTAATGCCATTATCGGAGTGCTTCAGGAGTACAAGGCTGAGAAGGCTGTTGAGGCTTTGAAGAAGATGATGACTCCTCGCGCCACTGTGCTAAGGGATGGCGGAGAGAAAGTAGTGAACGCAGAGGAGCTTGTTCCTGGAGACATCCTTATCATTGAGGAAGGCACTCGTATGCCTGCTGATGCAAGAATACTTGAGTCTGCAATGCTGAAAGTTGATGAGGCTGTTCTCACAGGCGAGAGCGTTCCCAGGACTAAGAACGAGCTTGTTATTGACTCTAAAGAAGTTTCTCTTGGCGACAGGAATAACATGCTTTTCACAGGCACTAATATTACGAGCGGAAGGTGCAAGGCTATTGTGGTAGCCACTGGGATGAGCACAGAGTTCGGAAAGATTGCTGGCTTAACAGCAGATATCAAGGAGGAGAAGAGCCCGTTGCAGAAGGAGCTTACAAGGGTTGGCAAGTTCATTGCAAAAGTTGCCCTCATCATATGCGTTATAGTGTTTGCTCTTGGCTTGCTTAGCGGCAATGAATTATTCCCTATGTTCTTGTTCGCAGTAAGCCTTGGAGTGGCTGCTGTTCCTGAAGGCTTGCCAGTGACCATGACTTTGTCACTTGCTCTTGGAGTGCAGAGAATGGCCAGGAGGAGAGCTATTATGAGAAAGCTTTCAAGCGTTGAGACTCTTGGAAGCACCACTGTGATTTGCACTGACAAGACAGGCACGCTCACCAAGAACGAGATGACTGTGAAGAAGATATGGGTGAGCAATAAGAGGATTCATGTTGAGGGTGAAGGTTATGAGCCAAGAGGAGGGTTCATGCTTAATTCCAAGCCTTACCTTGTTGAGGATGATGCTACGCTCATAAAAATTCTCAGGGCTGGCGTGCTCTGCAACAACGCTGTTCTTCAAAAAGAAGAGGACAACTGGCAGATGCTCGGCGACCCTACAGAAGGAGCTTTTGTTGTGAGCGCGAAAAAAGCAGGGCTTGACCAGAAAGAGGAAAACGAGGTTTACAATAGGATTTTTGAGTTTCCTTTCAGCAGCGAGACCAAGCACATGATAACTGTGCACAAGCACAATGACGAGGTTTATGCGTTCCTGAAAGGAGCGTCCGGCACTGTTATTGACATGTGCTCCAGCATTGAGATGAACGGCAAAGTTGCCAAGTTTGGTGAGAATAAGAAGGAAGAGTTAAGAACAGTTTGCAGGGAGATGGCTGAGCAGGCATTGCGAGTGCTCGCATTTGGTTACAAAAAACTCGAAGGCAATGAAAAAACTAATTACAAGAACCTGAAGGAAGCAGGGTTCGTGTTCCTTGGATTGCAGGGAATGATAGACCCGCCAAGGCCAGAAGTCAAAGAGGCAGTTGCGAAGTGCAGGCAGGCAGGCATAAAGATTTTTGTCATCACAGGAGACCATGGCTTGACTGCAAGAGCAATAGCAAAAGAAGTGGGCTTGGCAACTGATGAGACCAAGATTATCAAGGGCACAGAGCTTGACAAGATGAATGATGAAGAGCTTGAGCTAGCCTTGCAGGAAGAAGTAATATTTGCTCGCGTGACTGCTGAGCACAAGATGCGGGTGGTAAGCGCCTTGATGAAGCAGGGCGAGATCGTGGCTGTTACTGGCGACGGAGTTAATGACGCTCCTGCGCTTAAAAAAGCAAATATCGGCGTGGCCATGGGCATTACTGGGACTGATGTGAGTAAGGAAGCCAGCGAGATGGTATTAACCGATGACTCCTTTGCCACGATTGTTAATGCTATTGAGGAAGGAAGAAGCATTTACTCTAATATTACCAAGTTCATAAGGTACATGTTCTCAACTAATCTCGGAGAGATCATAGCCATCTTACTGGGCATGTTATTCATCCCCCAGCACTTCATAGTCACAGCAGTCCAGATACTCTGGGTTAACCTTGGCACTGACGTGCTTCCAGCGCTGGCTCTTGGTGTTGAGCCTGCTGAGCAGGGAGTGATGGATAAGCCTCCAAGAAACCCCAGGGAGAGAATAATCAATGCCAAGCGCTTCATTAACTGGCTTGTTACAGGATTAATTATTGGCGGAGGCACCTTCCTGATATTCCTCCTGAATATAGGCGACCCTGTGAAGGCAAGAACCATGGCTTTCTGCGTCCTGGTGTTCTACCAGCTTGTGAATGTCTTCAATTGCAGGCATGAGGACAAATCATTGTTCCACATAAAGCCTTTCTCAAACAAATACCTGATACTGGCAGTTATTGTGTCCTTGGCGCTTCAAATAATAGTAGTCCAACTAGCTTTCTTGCAAGGAATCTTCAAGACAGCTGCGCTCTCACTAAAGGAATGGGGAGGTGTAATCCTTCTAAGCCTGACCATACTTGTTTATGACGAGGCAAGAAAGGCTTTTGCAAGGAAGCGGGCTAGAAAGAAATTATTATGAATAATATGCATGTTATGAATCATTATGAAAAGCAAATAAGAGAGCATTCTGGCTTCAGATGGCTAAACATGCCTGAAAAACACAATCTTCATTAGAACGAACAAGCAGTAAAGTCCCAGCATCACCACGCCCTGCTTTCTCTCGTGCTTCTCAATCCTCATGTTCTTTCTGAGCAAGAGCATAACCACCATGACTGACAGCGCCCAGAAAGGCAGGTCAAACATTAACAGGTTCCTGTCAAAGCTGAAGCCAGAAATGGTTGCGCCCAGGCCCAGGGCGAACAACGGGTCTGTGATATTAGAGCCGATAAGCACGCCTATTGATATTTCATTAGACTTCTTGAGAATGCCCTTGATTGCAGTTGATAATTCTGGCATGAAGCCTCCTAACCCGACCACTAGCACTCCTACAAAGCTCTGGGTGAGGTTGAAAGAGTCAGTTATCTTGAGGGCGTTCTTAACAACCAAGGAGCTGCCGATTGCCAGTAATGCCAGCCCACCGAGCATTATCAGGACTACAATAGCCGGGTGATGCCTCAGAGCCTTTGATTTCAGCTCGATAAGGTCTTCCTCCCTTAACTCCTCCATCACCTCTCTACGCAACCTGTCTTCTCTCTCCTCAATGCTTACAAGGAATATGTAAGCCAGGTACATTATTAAGAGGATCACTCCTTCTTCTCTTGAAATCGAGCCGTTAATGCCCATAATGAACAAGGTGAGAATAGAGAAAAGGATGATGACTCCGTCCCTGATAAGATTCTTCTTCTTTACTTTAAGAACACAAGCATACGCAACCAGCCCGACTACGAATGTTATCTGGCCGATGCATGCCCCAATATTCACGCCGACGCCTATGCCACTCGCAGGAACGCCTTTAAGAGTGTCTAAGGCAGAGGTTACGCTCGTGGATATTTCAGGCAGTGAAGTGCCTATGCTCACAATAGTTAAGCCTATGAATGCCTGAGAAAGCCTGAACCTCTGGCAAAGCTTCTTAGCGCTCTCAATCACAAAGTCAGCGCCGAACCAGAGCAAAGCAAGACCAAGCAGTAATAAGAGTATTGGGAGTATCATGCACAAAGCATTTTAATAGAAGTTTTTAAATGTAGCGGAAAAATTTAGTAAAAAGCAAGGTTAAATAAGGGGAATGTTTTAAAAAGTCAAAAACATTACTAAGCTAATATATGCAAAACATGCAAAACAATTTTTTCACCGAAGCAATAGAGTACATAAAGAAGCACAAGCCTTCCAAGCTAAGGCTGGCAAAGGAAAAGGTGCGGTTTTGTTCAAAGCACAATCTTGGGAAGATTCCGACTGACATAGAAATATTGTTGCGTGCTGAGAAAAATGATGTTGCCTTCCTGAAAAAATATATTTACACCAAGCCAATCAGGACGATTAGTGGAGTTGCTGTAGTTGCAATCATGACCAAGCCAATGCCCTGCCCTCATGGTAAGTGCGCTATGTGCCCTGGCGGTGTTCAGAGCGCATTTGGGGACGTACCTCAGAGCTATACTGGCAAGGAGCCTGCTACTATGCGGGCAATAAGGAATCATTATGACTCCTACCTCCAGGTGTTCAATAGGCTGGAGCAGTATGTTGTGCTTGGTCAGAATCCTGAGAAGGTTGAGCTTATAATTATGGGAGGCACTTTCCCAAGCTTCCCGACTAGCTATCAGGAAGAATTTGTGCTTTATGCTTTCAAGGCTATGAATGATTTCTCAAGATTGTTTTTTGCTCGTGAAGAGCTGGATATTGTTAAGTTCAAGGAATTCTTTGAGCTGCCTGGCCAGCTAGGCAGCAAGGAAAGAGTGATGAGTATCCAGAAAAAATTAATGGCTCTGAAAATAGAAGGAGGAATGAGCTTAGAAGCTGAGCAGAAAAGGAATGAGAATGCGAATATCAGGTGCATTGGCTTGACCATTGAGACCAGGCCTGATTATGCAAAATTAGAGCATGCCAATGAGATGCTAAGATTAGGATGCACAAGGGTTGAGCTGGGAGTGCAGAGCGTTTATGATGACGCACTCGCGAATATTAGCCGTGGGCATGATGTTGAGGAGTCAGTGATCGCAACCAGAACCCTGAAGGACTTGGGCTTTAAGATTAATTATCACATGATGCTAGGATTACCAGGCGTTAATCATGAGCAGGAGCTTGCTGGTTTGCGAAGATTGTTTGCCAGCCCTGATTTCAAGCCTGACATGCTAAAGCTCTATCCCTGCATGGTGCTTAAAGGAACAAGATTATTTGAGGAATGGCAAAATGGGAGTTATCAGCCATTAACAACAGAGCAGGCTGCAAGATTAATCCTTGAATTCAAGAAGAGCGTGCCAGAGTATGTGAGGATTATGAGAGTGCAAAGGGACATTCCTACGAGCATGACAGAGGCTGGTGTTGGCAGGAATAACCTCAGGCAGTATGTTTCTGAGCTAAGAGAAAAAGAGGGAGTGGCTTGCAGGTGCATCAGGTGCAGGGAAATAAAGGGAAAGGAGATTAAGGGAAAGGTTGAGCTAAAAACAATAAATTATTCGGCTTCTAGTGGCGAGGAATATTTTATCAGCTTGGTTAATAATGATTATCTGCTTGGATTTTGTCGCTTGCGCTTCCCATCACAGAGGTTAAGAAAAGAAATCACAAAGAGCTCTGCCTTAATCCGCGAACTGCATGTGTATGGAAGCTCGGTCAGGATCGGAGGTAAAGGCTTGGTCCAGCACAAGGGCTTTGGCAAGGTATTGCTGCAAACAGCAGAAAATATTGCCAAGAAGGCTGGCAAGAAAAAGATGATTATTATTTCTGGAATTGGAGCTCGAGAGTATTACAGGAAGCTTGGCTATAAGAAGGAAGGGCCTTACATGGCGAAGAAGATATGATTATTTCTACAACATCTTTCTACAACACATTGTTATTCTCAGCTACCAAAAGCTTTATATAACTCTACGCGCTAGTGAAAACGAAAATGGTCTTGGAGGGTGAGAAGTGCTAAAGGCTTTTGACGAGAAGGATTCAAAGGGAAGGCGGAAAAAGGAAGATGCGAATGGTAATGCTAACCTCTTTGCAGTTGATTGCGAGAGGATAGTGGAGAGCAAGGCTTACAGAAGGCTCTCTGAAAAAACCCAGGCTTTCTCCTTGCCAGAGCACCCTCACATCAGGACGAGGAGCACTCACACTGACGAGGTGTGGGCGATTTCAAGAAAGATTTCCAGGGCTCTCGGGATTAACACTGAGCTGGCAGAGGCTATAGCGCGAGGGCATGACATCGGCCACGCACCCTTTGGCCATCTCGGAGAGAGGATGCTCACAGAACTAGGAAGCACCCCTGCTACTGCTAACCAGTTTAAGCACGCCGCTTATGGAGTGGTTCTGGCCCAGGAGATTGAAAACCGAGGCAGGGGGATGAACCTTTGCTATGAGACTCTTGAAGGAATTCTTTATCATGCGCGCGGAAGCGGGGAGCTGAAGCTGAGCGCGAAAAAGCCTGCTGAGTACGGCGTGGTGATGCTGGCTGACAAGATAGCCTACACATTTGGTGATTATAGCGATTCTAACAGGTGCGATCATTTCCCTGTTGAGAAATATGCAAAGCTAATGGAGAAGATAAACACCCACCTTGGCAGCGAAACCAAGGAGAGAAGGGATGCGTGCGTAGCTGCTCTTATAAAGGAGAGCAGGTCAAAGGGAGCTGTGTCCTTCTCAGAAGGAAAGGAATATGAACTTTTCAAGGAACTCAGGGAGGTGCTTTACAGCGATGTCTACAAAAGGATAAAGGTTGACATGCACAAGACCGCGATTAAGGAGCTGTATGACTTCCTTGCCAGCAATCATGAATTCAAGCACAGGTACAACAGCTTCAGCCCTGTAATCTTCATCTCTTTGCTAACAGACAGGGAAGTAACCTATTTTGGCCAGCTGTTGTTCAGCTCAAAGAATATAAAGCTGAAAGATATCGAGCATTTCGGAGCATTCGAGCTCTTGCCAGAGCTCAAGGACAAGAAGGTTGATTATTCTAATCCTGGCTTGGAATGGTGAAATACAGAAATAATTTAAAACACTTCATTATTCTTTTGTTTTATGAGCGAGGAAAAACTAGAAACCATCCCTGACAGCGCCAAGTTCCCTGTGAAGGAGAAGTTTGCAGAAAGATATAATTCTCTTCTCGGCAACAAGTATGGCGATTTCATCAAGTATTCAACAGCATACATTCGCAAAAGCATTCGTGTTAATACTTTGAAGATTAGTGTTAATGAGCTTGTGAAGCGGTTGGAAAAAAACTGGGCTCTTGCTCAGGTGCCTTGGTGTGATGAGGGCTTCTGGATTGATTACAAGGCAGAGCTTAGCGAGGACAAGCGTTATGATATTGGCAACACTCTTGAGCACCAGCTCGGCTATATATATGTTCAGGATGCTGCAAGCATGATACCTCCTGTTGTGCTCGAACCAAGGCCAGGCGAGCTGGTCCTGGACATGTGCAGCGCTCCTGGAAGCAAGGCAAGCCAGATAAGCGCGATGATGAAGAATAAAGGGCTTCTGATAGCAAATGACATCAAGGGCGACAGGCTAAAGGCTCTTGGCATTAACCTGCAGAGAATGGGAGTGAGCAATGCATTAATCACCCAGATGCTTGGCCACAGGTTCAGGAAGAGCAACTTAGGGTTTGACAAGGTGCTTGTTGATGCTCCTTGCTCAGGCACAGGCACGATTAGGCGCTCGTTAAAAACATTAACAATGTGGGGCCCTGACCTTGTGAAGAAGCTTGCAGCTCAGCAGAAACAATTAGTTGCAAGCGGCTTTGAGGCATTGAAGTCAGGCGGAGTAATGGTTTATTCCACCTGCACTATGGAGCCAGAAGAGGATGAGGGAGTTGTTAGCTGGCTGCTTGCGAATTACCCTGACGCGAGAATTGAGGAGATAAAGCTTGATATCAGGAGAAGCCCTGCAATCCTCGAGTTCGAAGGCGAGAAGTACAATCCTGAAGTTGCTAAGTGCCTGAGAATCTGGCCGCAGGACAATGACACCGAGGGCTTTTTCGTAGCGAAGATACGAAAACTCAAAAATAATTGATTTTTGTTGTTTTCGTGACAAAGATCAGGAAGGAATGAGAAATAATAAACTATAAATATCACTAATTTTTTTGTATTTGAATAAGAGAAGGTGAAGGGTTGAGGAAATCACTTGTCAAGATAATAGTAAGCGCTGGCATTGGTGCTGGCTTGATTCTTGGAGGAGCCAAAGCATTGGGTGGTTATGGGAATAGTTATCCTAATACAGCTCATATTTCTAACACACCCTATATATATCAGGAGCAGCAAAAAGTAGAGCAGGCTGACCCTAAGACAGTGGCTTATTCAAAGGCTGTGAGCGCCTCAACAATTGACGAGAAGATAAGGCTTCTAGAGGATTATTTAAAGACTTACTCGGATTCCCAGTATCATAAGTTTGCTTACAAGGAGCTGGCTTTTGTTTATTATGGAAAAAAGAATTATGACAAAGTCATTAATCATGGCGACAAGGCTTTGACTTATTCTGATTTGGACAATGAGTCCAAGGCACAATTATTTCTGGTTACAGGAGAGTCTTATGTTGTTAGCCCTGGCAAGAAGAACCTTGACAAGGCGACTGAGTACGCAGGCAAGGCAGAGCAAGTAATAAAGAGTGGCGGGCTTGGCGAGGGTTATCTCAAGGCAGTCAGCAGTTTGGAGTCGTTGATAGAAAAAGCCAAAGGTGTTGGGAAGTCTGTTTCTAAGCCTGATCCTCTGGGTGCTGCTAGATTATTGTATAACAAGAAGGATTATGTTGGCGCTGAAAAGGCTTTTGCAGTGCTGGACCAGAAGAATCCTGATGTTGCTTATTATTATGGGCTGGCATTGTATCAGAATAAGAAGTATAATGAATCTATTGACAAGCTGTTGGCTGCAAGCATTCTTGACTCTGCAGGTTATTCCAAGGTAAGGGACACTGCTTATAGCATTTTCCTGAATAATGTTTACAAGGAGCCGAAGAGCAGCAAGGGTTATAACTCTCTTGTTAAGGAAACAAATGATCTGATGAACAGTGACATAATGGGTTTGCAAAAGGCTTGGAATGATAAGTATGCTGACAAGGAGCTCAGCGAGGAAGAGGCTAAGCAGGCTGAAACTGACAAGGCTGCTCTGGATGAGAGGGTTGAGCAGATAAGAAAGGATACTGAGGCTTACCAGCTTGGTTTGAAAAGAGCTGCTGATGCTGTTTTTAATAATCTTGTGAGCCAGGTCAAGCAGAGGCTTGGCGTGAAGTGAGTTGGGAGTTATTATCGTCGAAAAACAAGCATTCTAGCATGGTAACTCCCGAGGGATTACAAAAATATAAATACTTAAAGGTATTACTTTATCATATAGTCGGGTTATTTTGCTTTTAGCGCTAAAAAAACTCAAAAGCTGAGGTGGGAGCATGCTGGAACAACAACTAGTTGTAAAAGAAAAACCGTCATTCATGCAACGCACAAGAAATTTTCTTAAGAAGAAATGGGTGAATGCAGCGGGAGGAATCTTGCTGGCGTCAGCATTGACAATGGGAGCAGTCCCAAAAGCCAATGCACAGGAAACAACCCGTCCTGAATTCAACTACGATCAGGTGCAAACCAACGCAACCTTTGTTGGCATGACATCAGGAGACCATGACTTCAGCAGGAATCTTGATTTTGTGCTTGACAACCTTGGCATCGAGAACAAGTACAAGGATGATTTCAAGCTATGGGTGCACGAGAATTATGACTGGACAAATAAGGACGTGCTAAGCGAGGTAAAAAAGAGAATCAACAATCCTGACCAGTACCCTTGGATTGAGGCTGTTGGAAAATACTGGCCTATGAACTCTAATGGAAGATTCGATGGCAAGCTGGACTTGGAAGCCATAATCACCAGGGACATTGAAGGGAACGAGGAGATATTCTACACAGACCCTGCAGACTCTAACATGTATTATCTCGACGAAAACTACTTCACCGACTGGGCCTTCTTCCCAGGAAGGCACCTGACAGGATTCTACTACCCCCACTTCGGAACATACGGGCCGTCATGGGACTGGGACATGGACGGCATACCCAACAGGTTTGATCCGTTACCGTTCTCATGGAACCCTTGGGACCCCTGGATGTGCGACCCATGGTATGGCAGCTGGGGCTGGTTCGGATTCGGATGGAGCCCCTGGGGGTGGAACTGGGGTTGGGACAATCATTTCGGATATAACTGGATGTACTGGGGCTACTGGGGAGGGCCTTGGAATTACAATGACATTGACATCATTGTTGACCACGACGGAAATCATGTGCGCTGGGATGATTACGTACACAGGATTTCAAAGGACCAGCTCAGAGACCCTAAGGGCAGCGCACAGGATGCAGTCAGACAACTAATCGCCAACAGGGAAGCTCACAGGATTGTGCTGGACAAGAACCAGCTCCAGCAAAGAGAGCAGCTGGTAAAGAGCATTGATAAAGCAAACTATGACATGCTCAGGAAAAACCCTCAGATCAGGATGAGAGACCCTAACGGGAAAGAAAGAATAATAAGAGTCAATCCTTCAGATTACAAGCCTGACCCGAGCACTGGAAGGATAAACACCGAAAGGATAACACGACGCGGCGATGAAGGAAATTACAGACCCGGTACCATAAGGGATTCTAGCGGCAGAGTGATAAGGGAGGGAAACCCGCCCAGCCCTCCTCCAAGCTCAGGCACAATCAAGAAAGTAGATGAGAAGAAAGAAGACCCTGGCACAATAAAAAAGAAAGATGATACTGACAGAGGCTACTCTTTGAACAGGGGCTCAAATTATTCGCCATCGTCCTCATCGCGAGGCTCTGCAACGCCTTACCAGCCGAGAAGCATAACAACTTATCCGTCAAGAGTGCAGCAAGATGACTTGGCAAGCAGGATAAGGCAATGGAGTTCCAGGGTGATTATTCCTAACCAGCAGGAGGTGAGGAAATACTCCTCGCCAATTATCAGGGACAGGAGTTACACACCCTGGGTGCCTAGCCAAAGCAGGAGCATCTACACTCCGCCTCACATAACATCGCAGCCCAGGACCAGCATCGGAAAAAGCTACAGCCCTCCGAGGAGCTATTCATCACCCACAATAAAAAGCAATCCTGTCAAGTCGAGCAGCAGCTCAAAGTCAACTGTCAATCGCTCTTACTCTGGCAGCAGCTCCTACAAACCTAGCAGCTCGCACAACTCTAGTTCAGGCACGGTAAGGAAGAAGTAAAATTTTTGTTTCTTATTTTTTATACTTTATATTTTTTTATGCCTCAGCTTAATTATTACCAAATTATTATTTTGTATTTTTCTGATTACTCAGTGCACTCCATTGAACTTCTCAACATCCTTGGTCTTGCCCATGATTACGAGCACATCGCCTTTCTTTACCCTTATCTGGCCTGATGGCAGAATGATAAGGTCATCGCCTCTTTTTATGGCAATGATTATGACTCCGTAATGATCAATTGACTTAATCTCGCTCAATATACAATTAAAGAAGTGCTTTGGAGCATCAACCTCTTTTATCCAATAGTCCTTGGAGAGCTCTATGTGCTCAAGAATATCTGAGGTGATTAACTGGTTAGCAAGCCTGACTCCAAACTCTTTCTCTGGGAAGATAACTTTTGTAGCTCCTACTTTTTGCAAAGCCAAGCCATGAAGATCATCTTTGGTCTTGGCCACAATAGTCTGAACTCCGAGCTCCTTAAGAATAATCGTGGTTATTATGGATTTCTCGTCTGACCGGGCAACAATAGCAACATCGCAATGAGCCGCCCCTGCTTCTCTTAGGGAGTCAGTATCAGTAACATCTGCCTGCTTGGCATGAGTAACAAAGTCCTTTATATCCTCAACTTTCTTCAGGTCTGAATCTACTGCAATAACATCCTGGCCAAGCTCAGCCAGGGTTTTTGCAAGGCTTGTGCCGAACAGGCTAAGCCCGATTACTGCAAAAGTTTTCTTCTTTGTGATATTCTCACCCTCATCCTGCGGACAATAATAATTCTTTCTTAGCCTACTGATAACTTTTCCTTAGCCTACTGATAATTCTTCCTTAGGCAGCCTTACCTTATTTAAACTTTTCGCTGCGTAAAGCGAGAGTATGAAAGACAACACTCCTACTCTTCCAACAAAAACTGTGAAGGAAACAAGCATTTTTGAAATAGGATTAAGCATCGGCGTGATGCCTGTGGACAAGCCTACTGTTCCAAAGGCAGAAGCTGTCTCGAAAAGGTTTTGTGTATAGCTGAACTGGTTAGCTGCGCATAACAAGAAGGTTATTATAATGATTAACAGGAATGAGATTATGAAGACTGACATCGCCTTCATAACCAAGTCATCCTCAATGCTCCGCTCCCCAATCTCAGTCTCCTTCTTCCCTTTGATATGAGAGAGTATGGCAGCGAACACCACCACAAAGGTGACTGTCTTGATTCCTCCGCCTGTTCCTCCTGGCGAAGCTCCTATGAACATGAGGAATATCAAGACCAGAAGGCTGTTTATAGTCATCTTTCCGATGTCTATTGAATTAAAGCCTGCTGTTCTCGCAGTTACTGACTGGAAAAAAGAGCCCAGCGATTTCTCCAAAGGAGACAGGTTCTTAAGAGTTCCTGCGTTGTTATTCTCAAAAGCAAATATGAGTAAGGCTCCGCAAATTATTAGGAGGAGCGTGGCTGTTATGACTATCTTAGTCTGAAGAACTGGTCTTTTCTTGTAAAAGAAAACCTCGTAAAGATTGGATATGACAATAAAGCCAAGCCCTCCGGTGATTATGAGTCCGGCAATTGTGAGGATGATGGCAGGGTCGCCTGCATAAGGAGTTAGGCTTCTGAAATTGCCAATCACGTCAAAGCCTGCATTGTTAAAAGCAGACACTGAATGGAAGATTCCATATTTAGCAGCTTTCAAAAAGCCAAAGCCGAGCATCTTCCACCTGATGAACAGTATCAGGGCGCCCAAGCCTTCTATTATGGCTACAAAAAACAAGACCCTGCGAACCAGCCGGACTACTCCGGAAGCAGTTGACAGGTTAAGGTTCTCTTTCAGGATAAGCCTGCTTGACACTCCGACCTTCCTGCCAATGAGCAGGGCAAAAAACGTTGTAATAGTCATATAACCTAATCCGCCGATTTGAATCAGAACGAGAATGACTAGTTGCCCGAACAACGAGAAATGAGTTGCTGTGTCCTTAACCACCAAGCCTGTGACGCAAGTAGCAGATGTTGCTGTGAACAAGGCATCAAGAAAGCTGGTTGGCTCGTTCCTTGCAGCACCAGGAAGCATCAGGAGAACAGCGCCTATGAGGATAACGGCCAGGAAGCTTATCACCACAAAAGAAACAGGGTTAATGCCTCTGCGGCACTTCCTGTGGCTAGGGTGCAGGCAAACCAGCCCTCCAACATGCTCATTATTTTTGCTGCTATTGTCATTGTTATTGCTCGACGAAGGATTAGTATTGTCTGGCATGATCCGGATTAAGTGAAGCAAATTAAAAATCTTTCGCTCATAAGGGGGTATTAGGCATTAAAAACACAGAAAAATAAATATTTAATTTAGAAATATTACTTTAGAAATGTTTACTTCCTTGCCTTCTCAATCTTTCCTTTCAGAAGCGCATCCAGGCTCTGCTCATTCACCTTGATGACCTGCCACCTAACTCCTGGAATGTCGCCTTTGCTCCTGCCCATGGCTCCGCCTATGCACTCAATCAAGACTTCGTCGTGCTCGTCTATGAGCTTGGTTGCTCCGTCTCCTGGGCAGAAAGCAGTTACCTGCTTGCCGTTCTTAATTAATTGGACTCTCACGCACTTTCTCATGGCAGAGTTAGGCTGCTTTGCTTCTAACTGCACCTTTTCCAGGACTATGCCTGATGCCATGCTTGCCCCTCCGAGAGGGTCTGATTTCTCCTTGAGCCTCTTAGCTTTCCTGGTAAACCATTTATTATGCCACTTGCTCTTCTTCCTTCTTACCTTGAGCCTTTTTGCTGCGTTCAGCCCGTTGCTTTTCTTTGCCATATTTAATTTTCTCCTTTATAATTATACAGCTCGATTATGATTATACAACTTGATTATACCACTTAATTACACAACCTTTATCTCCTTAATCTGGAAGTACTTGCTAACTATCTTTTCAAGGTTGCGCAAGTTCTGGGCTTTTATTCCTATTATTAAACCTTTTGTTTTTGTATCTGCTCCTGTGACTGTGACTATGTCCTCGTCTTCTCGTATGTCCAGTATTTTCAGGGGAGCCAGGTAGTTGGTGATGAACTGCAGCCTTGCTGGGTTGAACTCCACTATCTTGATCTTCCTGTTAAGCATCTTCTCAAGCCTCATGACGTGCTCCTTGTTCCTGCCAAGGGCTTTTCCCATCTCTCCCTGCTCTACCAGGAACACGAGCTTTTCCCTGTCAAAGAAGCAGTCCTTGAGCTTGGCGTGGGTTATGTTCTCGAACAGGCTCATGCACTTTATTATGTTTGTGTCAAAAGTTATTTTTTGCGTTGTCATCTTGAGAATGAGAGAAAATAATTTTTTTCATTTTTCTGCTCTCCAAGCCTCCTAATATTTTTTAATATTTTTTCTTCTCAGCCACCTTTTTCATGCCTATGCATGTTATTAGGAACGGTTTCTTGCACACCACTCCCAGCTCGTCGTTCGGTATTTCAAGCTTTTCCACTTCTACGTTGGCGAGCGAGGCGTAATGCTCTATGTCCTTTACAAGTGTTTCAGGAGAGTTGCTGGCCAGGAATATCTTTGTCAGCTCATTGTTCCTAAGGGCTTTTAGAGTCTTGCCTGCTCCTATTATCAGGTTGGTACTCTTAAGCATCTTTTTTATCTCTTCAACGCTCATGTTTCATCCCTGCCTTGTTTTGCTTTTTTCTTTGCTTATCGTGTTTCTCTTTCTTTGCCTTTTGTTCTTTGCTCTTTCTTATTCTGTTCTCTTTCTTATTCTTTGCTCTTTTTTCCGCCATCTCCTTTTATCTTGGTCACCAGTCCTGGAAGGCCTGTGCCTATTGGGACTGGCTGGTTTATCATGACGTTCTCAATCACTGAGTTAAGCTGGTCCACTTCTCCTACCATGCTGGCATTAATGATATGGGTTATCGGAGTCTCGAACGAAGCTCTTGCAAGCACGCTAGGCTTTTCTTTCACAATGCCGTACCTGCTTACTCCGAGCACTTTGCCTGACATGGTCATTGCGTCTGCTACCAGCAGTATGTGCCTGATGTCAATGTTGATTCCCTGGTCCTTGAGGACTTTTTTCATCTCGCGGATGATGGCTTCTCTTGCTGCTTCTACGCCAAAAGTCTTTTCAACCTCAATGATGCTGTTGGTAGAAGTTCTCTCAGCATCAACAAAGTCCAGCTTCAGCACTTCCTTGAGGTTGCTTCCTGCGGTTATGATAACGTATTCGTCTCCTCTCTTGACAGGAAGCACCTGGGTCACTCCTTTTATTCCGTTAACATAAACCTCTTTGATTTTTTCCTTTAGCCTGTAAATCATGTTAAGGGCGTCATCGCCAGAGGCTTTTATCCTGATGCTCTCGTCCTTATCAAGCTTCAGGTCAAATCCTTTTAGGCTTTTATCTATAATCTTGGCAATCTTGGCAGAGCTCATATGCCTGTCCTTGAGTTTTTTCTCATCAAACTCAATCCTCATCTTGGTCTCAGCAACGTTTATGCTTATGGACTTGAGGTATTCCTTGAACTTGGTCTCTTTCAGGCTTTCTGCCAGGCTCCTTATGTCCTTGCCTTCTGAGTAAGGCTTTTTCAGGTATATCTCCATCATCTTGGTGCTTATCTCGCTCCTGGCGTCCAGGATCTCTATCAGTCTTGGCAGCCCTGTGGTTACGTTCATCTCGCTAACGCCTGCGAAGTGAAAGGTGTTCAGGGTCATCTGGGTTCCTGGCTCTCCAATGGATTCTGCTGTTACGATCCCAACGCTTTCCCCTGGCTCTGCAAGAGAGCTCCTGTACTCAGCGAACACTTTCTCAATTATCTTCTTGAGCCTTGCGCTGCCAATGCTATCAGGCAGCTCGTTCTCCAGCTCTTCCAGTACTTTTAGCGGAAGTCTGCCTTTGTATTCCCTTAGTTTTGCTTTCATATTTTTTCCCCTCGCATAGCGAGCAATGAAAATTTAAAAGTTTAACATTAAAAATTTAATATGAGCTAATAATCATGTAGTCCTCACTATGTGGCCAACATTAATCTTGCCGCCTTCGCTTTTACTAACATCAGTGCCGTCCTCGCCATAAATAAACTGAACAATCCTCTTGCCAGCGTCCCTAACAGTAAAGTCATACTCCACCTTGAAGTCTTGGAGAGCGTTTGCTAGCCTCCTGTAAAGGTAGCCTGATTTAGGCGTTCTTAGCGCAGTGTCCATGAGGCTGTCTCTTCCTGTCATTGCTGTGAAGAAGAGTTCGAATGGCTCAAGCCCTGATTTGAAGCCGTTCTTTACAAATCCTCTTGCAGCTGCTCCAAGGTCTCCTCTCTTAAAGCATGAGAGTGTCCTGTCAGTGTAGCCTCTGCTTATCCTTCCTCCTCTCAAAGCCTGTTGCCCTACGCAGGCTGACATCTGGGCAAGGTTCAGGAGGTTGCCTTTTGCTCCTGCTAGTATCATTATTAGTGCGTGCGCGTTCTTGTCAGCGTTCTGAGCAACAATTGCTCCTGTCTCGTTCCTTGCCTTGTTAAGCCTTTCAAGGATTCTGAGCTCAAGAGTCTCCCTGATGTCTCGCCCTGGAAGCAGCTCTAATGTGCCTTGGTGATATTCCTGTATCATCTTCTTAACATCAGCGTCTGCCTCGCTTATAAGCCTCTTGATTTCCTCCTTGACTTCTGGCTTCATGTCAAGGTCTGAGAGCGTGATTGTAAATCCGTGCTTCAATAAAACCTCTATTCCCAGCCTGTAAATCTTTCCAAGGATGTCTACCATCCTGTTTGCTCCGTACTGTTTGTGCAGGTTTCTGAGCAGGAGCCCTGAGCCTTCTCCCAAGTTATTCTTGTCAAGTACGCCCGTGATTAGCCTTCCTTCTTTTATCTCAACTATCATGTCAGGGTCTTCTTTTTCCTTTCCTTCCTTGTAATGCCTCGCATAGCCTCTAAAGTTGAAATCATCAGGCAGCATCACAGAGAATATCTCCTTCCCATTAACCATATTCTTGTTAGGCAGTTTTGATAAGTCATCCACTCCTGCTGCCACGAGCAAGTCAACTGCTTCTTCGCGCGGGAACGCCAAGTACTTGGTGAGCATGTAATTGCCTGTGATAGCGTCCTGGTTGCATCCGATAATGCTTAAGCCGTACCTCGGGCTTATGAGCTGGGTCTGGACTTCCATTAGTATTTCTGCCTCTGCCCTTGCCTCTTCTGTCTGGGGTATGTGCAGGTTCATCTCGTCGCCGTCAAAGTCTGCGTTGTAAGGAGCGCACACAGCAGGGTTAAGCCTTAAGGTGAGCCCTGGAAGAACTCTTACCTTGTGGCACATCATGCTCATCCTGTGCAGGCTTGGCTGCCTGTTGAAAATGCTTATGTCCCCGTCCATGAGATGTCTCTCGACGATAAATCCTGGCTGTAATTCCTCAATCAGCTGCTCCTTGGTCTCATCAGTTATCTTTTTTCTTCTTCCGTCAGGCCTGATGATATAATTGGCTCCAGGATAATCTTTTGGTCCGCGCTTGACAAAAGCTTTCAGGTACTCAAGGTTCCACTCAGTCACTCTTTCAGGAACTGTGAGCTTCATAGCCATTACCATTGGCACTCCGACTTCGTTGATGTTAAGCATGGGGTCAGGGCTGATGACTGTTCTTGCGCTGAAATTAGTTCTCTTTCCTGCAAGGTTATGTCTTATTCTTCCTTCCTTACTCTTGATTCTTGCAGTGAGTGTTTTGAGTGGCTGACCACTCCTATGCCTTGCAGGCGGCAGCTGCGCAACTTCATTATCAAAGAAAGTCGTAATATGATACTGGAGCAAGTCCCACAAGTCCTCGATAATAATCTCAGGAGCTCCTGCGTTAATGTTCTCGAATAGCCGCTGGTTGATTCTTACAATGTCTCCGAGCTTGTGCGTCAGGTCATCCTCGCTCCTCTCGCCAGTCTCAAGCGTGATGCTCGGCCTCATGGTCACAGGCGGTATCGGGAGGACTGTCAGCACCATCCAGTCAGGCTGGCATGAAGCAGGGTTTATCCCGAAAAGAGCCAGGTGCTCTCTTTTTATCCTTTCAAGCCTGCTCCTGACTTCTATAGGGTTAAGCCTCTTGTCATCCTCAAGAAAGGTGGTTGGCTTCTCAATGCTTATCTTGAACTGCTTCTCCTTGCAGTGAGGGCACTTGGTTATGGTCTTGAGGCTGGTTATTATCTGCTTGACCATCTTTCTCTGCTCGTCAAGACCAAACTCTTGCCCTATCTTTTCAAGCTGCTCCTTGGCTTTTCCTATCTTCTCATTAGGGATGAGCACGCTTCCGCAGCTCCTGCAGGTTGACCTGAGCAGGTCAAGGATTACAGTAACGAACTTGATGTGAATAACAGGCCTTGCCAGCTCTATAAATCCGAAGTGTCCTGGGCATTCCTTGAGCTTGGATCCGCAGGTCTTGCACTTCAGCCCAGGGTCAATAACTCCAAGGCGTATGTCCATGAGCCCTCCGTCTACTGGGTAGCCTTCCTTGTCATAAAGCTCTGGCGTCACTATCTTGGCTGATGCCATGTCCTTTATGAACTTCGGGCCCATCAGGCCGAATTCTATTTTGTCAATCTTTTTTGAAACAAAGTTGTCAGTCATTTTGGTTGCGTTAAATTTTTTTACAAAAGCTTTAGTACTTGCTCTTCAGTTTCAGCTTTGGATAAACTGTTAAGCTCTTGAACTCGTCAAGTATGAGCTTGAAGGCATAGCTCATCTCAATGTTGCTTATCTCAACATTCTCTCCGTCAATAGGGCAGTGGTAGCTGTTCTTTCTTGCATCATAAACAGCTATTAATCCGCAATTCTCGCATATAGGCACTTCTGTCCTGTCACTGTCAAATCTTTCCTTGAGCAATAGGCTTGCGCCGTGAGCAACAAAGGTGTCCTTCTCCATCTCCCCAAGCCTCAGCCCTCCTTCTTTTGCTCTTCCTTCTGTTGGCTGCCTGGTGAGGAGCTGTATGGGTCCGCGCGCCCTGCTGTGTATCTTGTTGGCAACCATGTGCTTGAGCTTGAGGTAGTACATGTTGCCGATGAATATCTTGGCCTTGTACTGCTCTCCTGTCACTCCGTTGTACATGGTTTCTGTTCCGTTCTCCCTGAAGCCTGCCTTGAGCAGCTCTGTCCTCAGGTCTGCCTCTTTCTCTCCTTCAAAGGTTGTTCCGTCAATGTATCTTCCGCTCAGGGCTCCGACCTTTCCTCCCAGCAGCTCTATCAGGTGGCTTACTGTCATTCTGCTTGGAATGCCGTGAGGGCTGAAGATGATGTCAGGCTTTATCCCTGATGCTGTGAACGGGATGTCTGCTTCTGGGACTATGAGGCTGATCACTCCTTTCTGCCCGTGCCTTGAGGTAAACTTGTCTCCTATTTCAGGAATCCTTTGGTCTCTCAGCCTTACCTCGACCAGCTTGTTTCCTTCCTCGCTTTCAGTTATCATGACAAAGTCAACGATTCCTTTTTCTCCGTGCTTCAATGCATTGCTTGACTCTCTCCTGGAGGTTGTTGCCAGGTTGTATTCCTCAAGGCTGCTCAGGAATCTTGGAGGGCTTGTCTTCCCGATAATCACATCTCCCTCCTCAACAACAGCCTCTGGGTAAATGATTCCGTCCTCTTCGAGGAATCTGTAATCGTGCTCTGTCCTGTAGCCCTTGACATCCTTGTCAGGCGTGCATACCTCGTCGCTAAGCCCGCCAGAGTATCTAAGCTCCTCAGTGACCACCGGCCTGTAATAGCTGCTTCTCCCAAAGCCCCTGTCAATGCTTCCCTGGTTAATCACTATGGCGTCCTCCATGTTATAGCCTTTGTAGGACATTATTGCTAATACAATGTTCTGTCCGCAAGGGTGCTTGTCCTGCTCTAAGATGTCATTGCCAATGGTTGAGACTATCGGCTTTTGAGGATAATGCAAAAGATTAACATCCATGTCCATCCTGGCAAAGAAGTTCGCAGCATAAAAGCCTACGCCCTGCTTCTGGTTCTTGGCTCCCTGTGTTAACCTTACTCCCATATTGTAGTTCCCAAAAGGTACAACGCTGGCAGTGACTCCGAAAATATCAATAGGGTCTATGTCCAGATGCGTGTCTTCAGGCATGAGGTTCTCTTCTTTTAATGAGACAACAGCGTTCTCTTCCTCCATGCTGTCTAGGTACTCTATGATTCCTTGCTGCACCAAGTCCGACCATTTAAGCTCGTTCTTCTCAAGCTTCTCAACATGAGCATCTGTTAATGAGGACTTGCCGTTCCTCACCACGACAAGAGGCCTGATGCACCTGCCGCTGCCGCTCTCAACATAAACCTGGTCTGTCTTCTCAGCGTAAAAGAAGCTCACGCTAAAAGGGATCTTGTTAGAGCGCCTCAGGGCTATTAGCTGGGCGACAAAATCCTTGCCATTATTCACTTTCCCGATGAACTTGTTGTTAAGGAATGCTTCGCTCATAACCTTTTTGCGAAAAGAGTTAACGAAAAAGCTTAAGGAGGATATCCTCGTTACACTCGGAATCCTCCGAACCAGATTATGGTTTTCGTTGTCTTTTCCAAACCTCATAATTTTTGATTTTGAGTTTAATTTTGATTTTTCTTTTTCTTTGCAGCAACAGTTGCTGTCTTCTCCAATTCCAAGCCGTTCTTGACAAGGAATGGAATGATTTCTTCCTCAGGAGTCTCGTGCGAGATGCTTGCGAGCAATGCAAGGTTCTTTCTCAGCCCGATATTGGTTCCTTCAGGAGTCTCGCTGGTGCATAACCTGCCCATGTGAGTTGCGTGCAGGCTTCTTGCCTCAAAGTTCTCCTGTGAAGATGATAACGGGCTAACCACTCTCTGGAGGTGCGACTGGGTTTGCAAGAAGTTAAGCCTCTCAATCCTCTGGCTCACTCCTTTCCTTCCTCCCACCCAGTTGCCTGTTGCCATGCTTGAATAAATTCTCTGGGTCAAGAGTTTCTCCCTGATTACGACTTTGATGCTCGGGAACTTGCCTCTCTTAACAATCCTCTGGAAGTTGTAGAGCAAGTCGCCGATAAGCACTTTAAGGTTGACTCTGAAGAGGTCTGCGAGCAAGTCGCCGCTCATCTTCAGGCGCTTGTTCATGTAATGGTCCTTGTCATCCTCTCCTTCTTCGCGCACTGTGAGTATCATCTTCTTAAACATCTTGCACAGGTTATAAGCCTTCCACAGCCTGTCCTCGCGGTTAATGCCAATATGGGGCAAGAGGTACTTGTCAAGGATTTCCTGCATCCTCTGGATTCTTATCTCCCTAGCCTGGGTTATGCCTATCTTCTTGGCTATGTAATCAATAGCGTCCTCTGTGTTCTTGATATCAACAAATTCATAAAGGTTAATCAGCACTTCCGCATCCTCTTCCAAGCCTATGAACCTCATGATTTCCTCATCCTTAATCAGTCCGAGGGCTTTTATTATCACAATAGTAGGCACTCTCTTCACCCTTGTAAAGGTGATATAGAATAATCCGTCCTTGAGCTTCTCGAACTGGTGAGGAATCTTGTAAGAGCCTCGCTCTGAGAAAAGCTTTCCAACATACTCACTCACTCCTGTTGATTCCTTCTCTACCATGAACCTGTTAGAAGCCAAGTCCTCAATATTAACCACTACCTTTTCTGTGCCGTTAATAATAAAGTAGCCGCCAGGATCATCAGGATCCTCGTTATGCTTGATTAATTCCTCCTTGCCAAGCCCGTTCAGATGGCAGTACTTTGACTTGAGCATGATAGGAATGTTAGCTATCTGGGTTGTGAAACTCTCCCTCTGAACACCATTAATATGGGAGCTAACCTCAAGGAACATGGGCGCAGAATAAGACAACTTCCTCAGCCTAGCCTCCATCGGGTAAATGCTTCGCTTAGAACCATCAGCCTCAGTAATCTCAGGCTTGGTCACCCAGACATTATCAAGCCTTATCATGAACTCGTCAACATTAGGAGGGATGATGGTAGGCTCAATCTCCCGGTTCTCCTCTATAATCAGCTGAAGCTCCTTGTCAATAAAGTCATTAAAGGACTCAATATTAGCCTTCACCAGGCTGTTCTCCTCAAAATACTTCCTCAGCAACACATAAGATTTCTTCATACCAACCATTTTTGACTTACTCCTTAACCACTCCTCTATAACTTACTCCTTAACAACTCCCCTATAATACACTGTCTCGCCAGCAGTGCGACTGTCCCTCTTGATAACAATAATATCTCCCTCTTTAGGGTCAAGATGAGCAATTGCTGGATCTGTGACTAGAATCTTGGGGATTTCCCTGATGGTAAGGCTGTATTTCTTCATAAGAGCAGCAGCCTCTTTCTCAGAGAGCTTCTCATGCTCAGGAATCAGTTCATGACTCAAAGCTTTCTTTGACATGTTATCTTCCTCTCCAGAGGGCTCCAGCATCATATAGGAGCCGCCACCCCATCTCGTTTCACTCGATGGGCCGGACGAGATTCGAACTCGCGACCACTGCATCTCTTCATTAAGTAAAAGTGCAGTGCTCCATTGCCCATGCTTTTAAATAATCATAAAAGCCTTACCAGGCTGAGCTACCGGCCCAACTTTTTATGAAACTAACGCCCTGGCCGACAACAAAAACCCTTGATGATTTCAGCAAATCTAAGATTTGCTGGAACAGCAAGCTTTGCTTGCTAGTTTCTGAGCCGTCCATTGCGTTCTTCGAACGCCCTGGCCGGGATTCGAACCCGGGTCGAAGCCTTACTGCGACTCAAGGTTAATGAATGATTATGAGTTCTCGACAGGGCTTCATGATAGTTCCTGCAGCAGCAGCATTCGCTCTCTGCTGGGCCAGACTACACCACCAGGGCACTCCGTGACCCTGCTGAGCACCCAAACTTGACTTTGGGCACACCACCAGGGCAAGCTCCGCTTGCTCCTGCTGGGCGTTCAAACTTGACTTCGAACACACCAAAAGCTTTCGCTTTTGGGCACCAAAAACAGAGTTTTTGAGTGCACCACCAGGGCTTGCTTCGCAACTCCTGCTGGGCGTTCAAACTTGACTTCGAATGCACCACCAAGGCAGTTGCATTTGACCATGAAGCGTTTTGATAATTTCTGATTACGGATTCTATCGTCGGAAATAGCAGTGGCTCACCAGTATTTTTGTCATACCCTCCTTAGAACCCTCCTGCTCCCAAAAACATTTTGCATGAACCCGTATATTAATATTATTTTAATATTATTGTAGCTAATTATTTATGGTTAATACGGTTAATGGGTTAAAGAGTTGCGAACCCTTTTTAAAGCTTTCCCTTTTGGGAACGGGAATTATGGGAAAAGTAAGCTTTATAAATAACTTATAACTCTGCTTTACTAAAATGGAGCTAAAAGTTCTTGAGGACACCAAGAAGAGGATGGTTTTTGAGCTGATAGGCGCAGACCACACGCTTTGCAACTCTTTGAAGAAGGAGCTGTGGAAGGACAGCAGCATCAGGGCTGCTTCGTATAAGATAGAGCACCCGCTCATAGGCATTCCCAAATTCATAGTTGAGACTAACGGCCAGAAGGAGCCTAGGGCTGTTCTCAAAGCAGCTGCTGGCAAGCTGCAGAAGCTTAACGAGGATTTCTTGAGTTTGTTCAAGAAGGCGAAATGAACAACCTCTGCCTTTAGGCAGAGGTATCTGTGCAAGTAGAGGTTGTTCGTCCAGAAATCAAAAAGCAAAGCTTTTTGGTCCAGAAAACCAGAGTTTTCTGAAATTCGTTACGAATTTCTGAAATAAAAAATTCTAAAATAATAAAATATTAAAACGTTCCCTTCTTCCTGTTTCTTTGATGGAAAAATCTGACAAGAAATTTTTCTTAGTGTTGGCTCGCGAGTCTATCAGGAGCTATTTTGATGATGAAAAGCCTGATATGAGCAAGGTGAAGCACTTGTCTGCAAAGCAAGGGGTTTTTGTTACTCTGCACGACAAGAGTGGTGATTTGCGAGGATGCATAGGCTTCCCATTACCAGTCTATCCTCTTAACATGGCTATTGTAGAAGCTGCCAGGAGCGCTGCTTTTCACGATCCAAGATTCCCTCCTCTGAAAGAAGAGGAGCTGGATAAGGTTGAGATTGAGATTTCAGTGTTGTCCTTGCCGCAAGAGATAAAGGTGAAGCATCCTAGTGAGTATTCGGAGAAGATAAAGATAGGCGAGGACGGATTAATAATACAAGGAGATTATGGCTCAGGATTATTACTGCCCCAGGTAGCCACTGAGAACAATTTTAATGTGCAGACCTTCCTTAACTGCTTATGCCAGAAGGCAGGCATGGGCTTCAGCTGCTGGAAAGATCTTAATAACAAGATTTCAAAGTTCCAGGCAGAAGTGTTCAATGAGAAGCAGTTCAAGTAAGCCCCGCCGACGTTGCCGACTCTGTTGGCAACTCAAAAACACGCAGTGTTTTTGTTGTTGAGGCGTAATTAATTATTATCATAGTTTTAATTTTCTTAAAAATTAAATGAACAGAAATTATTTGGTCCTCAAGCGGCGGACAGCCTTTCAGTGCCCAAATCTCCTCTGCCTCTTGGCATACTCTTCTATGCATTTCTTCAGGTCTTGCTTTGTGAACTCTGGCCAGTGCTTGTCTTTTACAAAGATTATCTCGCTATAGATTCCTTGCCAGGGCAACAAGCCGCTTAATCTTTGCTCGCTCGTCCTGATTATTAGGTCTGGCTCGCTCTCCAGTGCCAAGTGCTTCTGAAACACTTCCGGAGTTATGTCCTCAACTTTTAGCTTTTCCTCCTTGGCTTCATTAGCAATCTTCTTTGCAGCCTCAGTAAGCTCCCATCTTCCTCCGTAGCCAACTAGCATGTTGAGCTTGTAATCATTGTAATCCTTGGTTTGTTCCATTATCTTTTCCATTTTCTGCCTTAGCTTGTCAGGCAGCCTGTTCAAATCTCCGATAAATCTTACTCTTACTTTGTCCTTTACCTTTCCTTTTTTAAGATTCTTTAAGAATCTGGTGCTGAATTCTTGGAATAAGCGGAGGAGAAAATCAACTTCCATCTTGTCCCGCTCAAGGTTCTCTGTGCTTGCTGCCCAGAAAGAAATTTCTTTGATGCCGAACTCCTTGCACCATTCCAGGAATTTTTCAAAGACCTCTGCTCCTTTCCTGTGGCCTTCCCATGATGGCAAGTTCTTGCTCTTGGCCCATCGCCTGTTGCCGTCAGGGATTATAGCGATGTGTTCTGGAACATTTCTCATTAATGAATCACTCATTGACTAGCAAGATTATAGAATTGGTTTAAAAATTCTTTGAATTTTTAACCATAAAAATTAAAAATTTTTATGTTTTAAAAAATTTGTGAAAAAGCTTTCACAGAGTATCCTTGCATGCAGGGCAGACTTTCTGGCCGTCAACATCTTCTAGCAGGTCAGAGTAGTTGCCGCACACCTCGCAGTTTCCTTCTGTTGTTTCTCCTCCGAATATCGGCTTCCTTGCCTCTTCCCTGAGCTCGAATTTCTCCACGATTATCTCAAAGAGCTGGGGCTGTATCTTGAGGACGTCCTTTATGGTCAGGAATCCTACGAACTTGCCTTTGTCAACAACAGGGAGGTGGCGAATGTTGTAGTCCCGCATGAGTATGAGCGCGTCATAGATGTCCTTGTCAGGGGCGATGGTAAAAAGCTCAATCTCCATTATCTTGCTGACCTGGGTCTTGACAGGGTCGAGCAGCTCTGCCATTCCTTTCCTCACCATGTCCTGCTCGGTTATTATGCCCACCACCTTGTCTTTCTCCTCTATGAGCAGGCTTCCCACGTGCTTCTCACTCATTATCTTGGCGCATTCCAGCAGCGTTGTCTCTTTCCTGATGGTTACTGGGTGCATGGTCATGGCATCGCCGACTTTATATCCTGTTTTCATTTTCTCTCCTATTATTATTCTTTAGTGTATGAATATGCGTCTCTTTAAAAAGTTAATCTTCAACTTGGGCGTAGTATAAGCTGGTAAAGATTTATGGAAGAAGATGAAAAGCAGCTCCCTAAAAAAAGTTTTGATTGTTCCCACTTTTGAAAGGTTATAATCATAAGGTTTAAATATCCTGGCAGGCTAACCTGCGCCATGAACAAGCATCCGCCTACAAAAGCCATCCAGACCTGCAGCTATAATAATGCTGGATTACACCTTGAGGGAAAAGTCTTGGAGCAGATCCGGCGGGAAAAGGCAGCTGGCAAAAAATTCATTAACCACCTGATGCTCAGGAACAACACTTATGCAGAGGACTGGCTGAAATTCAACCTCCTCCTGGAAGGCATTCCTTTGTTTCTCTACAACCTTTACAGCATGCACAAGGCAGGATTCAGGGAGGCAGTCACTGTCGGCAATGATGACACAGGCAGGATTCACCAATTGTTCTGCAATCATTTCAGCATTGAAGGCTTTGTCTTTGTGCACGAAGGCAGCCCTGATGAGTGGTCTGTTGGGAACACGATAAAAAAAGCAAGAGGAGCTTTAGGCAAGGTTAAGGACGAGAACATCCTTTTCTGCCCAGGCGACGCTCCCTTTGTTGATATCAAAGGGCTTGTGAGCAACAAGTGCTTTGCTGATTATGACCTGGTTGTTCCTTTCAACACCAAGCAACTATGCGGCCCTTATTTTCCAAGGAACTATCATATCAAAGTGGTTGATGATGAAGGCAAGGTTTATCTTTCCAAGGAGTCAAACGCCTTTTTAATGAACCTTGACAAGATTGACCATAACAGGTTTGGTGAAGGGATTTATGAGCTGGCCTTCAATGCAAGGAAGAGCTATGCTGCTGGCGGACACCAGAAAAGGTTCGTGCTAGAGCTGGCATTTAAGGAGGATGGGAAGTTCTCATTGCACAGAAGCCTTAACACCCTGGGAATGATGGGGCTGGAGTGGTACCTGACAGAAGTTCCAATCTTTATTATAAAGAGAAAAATCCTGAAGCAGCGCGAGAGCGATAATAACCTGCTTAAAGTCAAGGTAGAGGCTTGCTCCAGATTGCTTGAGTATGCGCTCGGAATCCCTGACTTCCATGCCAAGATGTACCCGACCAAAGACCCTGCAGCCCTCCTGGATGTTGATTCATTCGAGGACGTAATATTCTGCCAGTCAATGATTCAACTAGCGCCAAAAGAAGTTTATCCTTATTACGACGAGCTCAAGGGCTTTGCAAAGGCAATAAAGAACTGGGGTTGTAAGTTCACAGATGACTGGTATGGTTTTGCAAATGCTCAGTTCATGAAATACGATATTAATGCAAGGCACCACCTTGATGGAATGCTCGAGCAGAAAGTCTTTTCTGAGGAAAGAATAATAAATGAGATTGAGCTGATAAAGGAGTATAGAAAAAATGCTACTTTCTAAACCTTTCTTAACCCAACCCCTTTCTTCTACAGGATGATACTCGAATTCCTGCAATAAGGTTCCCGAAGAGTTGCTACCGTTATAAACTTTCCATAATTGATTAAGGCTGTTGTAAGTCCTGAACTTACCATCTCCACTCACAAAGTTACCGTTAGCATCGTACACCGAATTAAGCTCAGCAGGTTTAATCTTCAAAGTCAAGAACAAGGTTCTTGTGTTTTTCAAAAACATCCGGATTAATAAAGCCAAAAACTCCCTGCAACCCATCGCGAAATTGTTTGGAAAGAATTGTCCTCTTAAACTTTGAAATTCTATTGTTCAAGTCAAAGCGACTAGAAACCTCTTCCTTAATCCACATCTTATTCTTAATATAAGGCATTAGCATAAATAGATCCCTGATATCAGTAGAACGGCAACTGATAAGTTTCATGATAAACAAGGCATCAACAGCTATAATACGAACACTCATGTTCTCAGCGATAGTCTTCCCTCTCAGAAGCTGAACCATTGAATTACCGAATACCCAATCAGCTGAAAAAACAGCACCAGTTTGTCTGTCCAAGACTTCCTTTACAAGAACATCCACGCTAACACAGAAGTTTTCCTTAATTTCTTTCTCAAACCTGATAAAACTACCGTGATAAGGCATATCCTTCCTAACCGAATTGCCTCGGGAATAACCAGATTTCAATAACAATTTTTCAATTCTCTTTAAATCAGCATGGCTTAGAACCACTAAGTCACAATCAACAGAAAATCTTGGGAGAGTGTAAGCATTAACAGCATAACCGCCAATAACCACAAAATCAATTCCCTTAAGTTTTCTCAAAGTCTCAAAAATTTCTTTCTCCCTAATTTGAAGAAGCTCCATATTTATTCCTCATATAATTATAAGCGTATAAAAAGATATCGTTAGACTTTGCTAAGTTCATGGTATTCTCTAATGATTCGACCTTGAAACCATCCTTCTCAACAAAAAACAATCTTTTCACAGGGATCAAAATAACATACTCCCCGATAGTGGAGCCTCCGCCAACATAATTGGGGACCTCATTCGCATTAAAAAAAGCCTTCCAATAATTCAAATCCTTCTCCAAAACCTTAACAAAATAAGGAGACTTCTCCAAGCCTCTCTGAACATAAGCATAATCAGACCATATCTCAATAGCTGACAAATTAGTAAAGGTATAATCCTTATCAGCATTCTTTATAATATCTTGAACCTTGAACTCCAACAAGCCACGCATTATCGTATCAGGGCCTACGCAGACATAAGTATTCCTGGAAGCCTTCCTGATCCAGCCACGGTTCAACAACACAGAGAACAACTTCTTCCTCATACTAGAGCCCATAATCCACTCTAACTCTGACTGTCGGAACTCTTCCTTTAAGCCATGCTTTGAAAAAAACAAAGCATAAGCCCTCAAACCATATCTTGGAACTTCAAATATCATAGTTACCTAATAGGTAACCATTATTTAAATACTTTTCGGTTTCAACCCCCTAAAAACAGCTAATGCCAAGCCAAACACCTCGTACCAGAAAACAATAGCCAAGACACAAAACTTCGTTTTGGTCTTACGAGGTATTGATTAATAGTTCACTAATATTTCCACATCCTTCCCAAATATTCCTTTCAGGTCTTCAAAGATTGGCTCCTTGATGAAGACTCTCTCAGGCATCTCTGCTCCTGTGAGGGCTTTCTCGTATTCTTCAAGAGAGCTTGACTGGGTGTTTCTTAATGAGCCTTCAGGCGTGAGCTCTGCTTTGGAGATGTCTTTTTCCTCGTTGTCAATGTCATGAATTATGAATGCTTGCTTGCCCAGCAGCACTACTTCTCCGAACTTGCTGCCGTACTTCACCCTTATCCTGGTCTTCTCAAGCTCCAAGCCTCGCTTCCGCTGGATGTACTCAACAAGGAATCTTATTAGTTCCCTGGAATCTTTCTGCACGCTCTGAACTTCTGCCTTGGTGAGCTTGCCTTGGTCATAGTCTTTCTTGGCTTTCTCCATGTCCTTGAGCAGTCTCAGAAACTTCTCTGGGATTAATCCTTTGCACACGATTTCTTCCTCAAAAATTCTTATCATGTCAATGTCCTTAACTTTTTCCACTCCTTCCATCCTGAGTATGTCCCTCACAATAGTCACGATGTTCTCGTAGCTGTGGAGCACGCTCTCCTTCTCCTTCTTCTCCTCTATGGCTTTGAAGAGCTCGGTCAATCTTTTCAGGTATTTCTCAGCGTCCTTGACGAGCTTGTCTGCCTCTGCTCCAGTCAAGTCCTTTTTTGTTCCGTGCTCCAATTCCTTCCTTACCCTGATATTCCTCTCAAGAATATCAACATACTCTTTTTCCAGCAGCTTCTCTTTTTTCACGAATATGTCAGTCATCACGTCAGGAGTCTCCTTGGGTGTTGGCGGCGGTATGCCGTACATCATCAGCGCCGCCTGGCTCGGAGTGAGTATTGCGTAGAAGGTGTCTTCCATGCCTATGTCCTTGATTTTGAACTTAATCCTCTCTAGCATCTGCTCTCCTGTGCTCATGAACATGTCAATGGCTTCTGGGCTTGGCTTGATTCTTCCCATTTGCAACAAGAGCTTCCAAGGCATGAATATTCCTCTGTCATAGAAGGGTATGCCGTCCCTGAGGAAAGTGAAGAATATCGGGTTAGCCTCCTTAATGCCTTCCCAGAAATCAGTTAATATATATACCTGGACATTGAGCTTGTTCTCAATGCCGGTCATCTTGCCAGCATCAATGCCCATGCCGATGATTATTGCTCTCAGCTTGTCCTTTAACTCAGCGCGAGTCATCTTCTTGACGTCAGTGTCATCAATCACAATGAACACGTCAATGTCGCTCGTTGGCGTGGCTTTTCCCTGCACAATGCTGCCTGCAAGCACATAAGACACAATGTACTTCTCGAACTTCTTAAGCACCATGCTCTTGTGCACTTCACAAATCTTGATAGCAGCAAGCATGCCTGTGTCATGAACAGGAGCGCTTAATGCAATCATTTGCAGCACTTCATACTTGGCGTCGTAACAAGCCTGCCATACTTCTGTGAGGATTATGGTCTGAGGAGCCAGGTCCTTGTCAAGCTCTGTCGCCATCTTCTCAATTATTGATGAGAGCCTGTCCTTGAGCTCTTCCTTGCTCATCTTCTGAGAATCTGAATCATCCACCAGGATGAGGACATTGATTTTTTCCTTCTTCTCATCCTCCTTGTCAGGAGGCAGGAGAGCAACAGCTATTATGTAGCCTTCAAACTTGGAGATTAGCTTGTTCTTGAAATTCTCAAGCTTGTCCTTTATTGCCTCAAGCTTCTTCTTTGCCTCGTCAGGAATCTGCTCAGCCATCCTGTCAAGCTCTGTTGTCAAAGCGCTTTCCTTCTTCTCAAGCTCACCCTCAGGAACATATGCTTTCTTCTCATGTTCTCCTTTATCAACAGCTTCAACCTTTCCGGCTTTCATCTTCTTTGCCAAGAAAAACCACCCCTCTAATCACATACTAATCATGTATTATCGAATATTATTTACGAGGATATGAGAGTAAAGAATTGTTTATAAAGGTTATGATTAGGCAGAATTAAAAATAGAAAAAGAAGAAGAGAAAAAAAGAAAAAAATAGAAGGCTTACTTGCCTTCTTTCTTCAGAGGAACGTACTCTTCCTGAGCCTCGTTAGCCATGAGTTTGGCATATTTTCCCAGGAGAGTTGTGTGGTCATGGTGCGCCAGGGTTTCCTTTGGCTGCAGCCCTCTCTTTTCCAGCTGCCCTACAAAGTATTTCTTAATCTTTGGCGCATCCTCGAGTCTGAAGTAGTTGTTCATGATGCGGTTCTCCATATGCGCTGCATAGCCTGTGATGGTGTCCTCGCTCAGGGCGTCGATATAACCTTCAACCTCAATCCTTTGTTTTCCTCTCAAATTTTCAGCGAGCCCCTGTATGCTCATCACTCTCTGCCCTCGCCCCTTGCTTTCGCCAGCAGCTATCATTCTGTCAAAAAGCTGGGATTTAAGCTTGAATATCTCTTCTTCTGTGTACTTGCTGCCGTCTGCTTTTCCCTTTTTCAGGTCATCCTCTAATTCCTTCCAGTGCTCATAAGTGGTGTGCTTTAAGAACTCGTCCATGAAAGGAGTGAGGATCTTCCTGATGTCCTCTTCCTTTTCCAGCTTGGCAGTGTCCTTGTCAAGTATCTTGTAAAGCTCATTCAGCGCGTAATACTTGGCTCCCTTCTCATGAGTCGGGTGCCCTCCTCTGACCAGAGCATCTATGCCTCTCTTGAATCTCTCCTCGAACTTGTGCTCTGGATTATAGTAATGCTCAAAGAGCTTGAGCTTGTCCTCTATAGTGCCAATCTGCTTTCCCTTAAACCCGGCCTCTTCCTCGAGCAAGGATTTTAGGTTATAAAACTTATCCGGGTGCTTGCCCATGTCATCATCAATTAAAGGAATCTTCTTTTTCTCTTCAGCCATACGTATCACCTTTGTTTGTTTTTATTCTATTTTATCATTCAGGAATAATTAATCACTAATTTAAATGTTTCGTTTAATATCTGAGAACAAATAGGATTTCAGCCTGTCTGGTTCATGGCTTGCTTTATCATCTCGATCTCTCTCAGAGTCTCGCAGGACTTCCTGCTTTGCTCGTCTGTTATCTTCTCGCAAAGGCTGTAGTCGCCGCTCATGAAGAAGGGTATGTAGCAGTTGTCTCTTTCCATAATGTCTGTAATGAGGTCGCAGTATTCTGATTTATCACCCTCATGTGCAACTGTCTTCAGGCACATGTCTTTCTCCTCTGTTTTTGTGAACTCCAAGCATTTGTTCTTTGCTTCTTCAGGATTGCTCTTGGCCAGTTGGCTGATATCCATCATCTGCTTTGCAAAGCTCGGCTGGATAGTAGGAGGAGTGGTTGGCTTTGGAGCGCTGTGGCAAGAGCTATCATACCAATAACCTCCACAAACCCCTCCGCAGTCAATTCCTGTTTCATCCTGGTTTTGTTTTTCGTCATTACAATTCTCGCCTTCAGGAGGCACAGTTTGTGGAATGGTGTGGCAGGAGCCGTCATACCAATAGCCGCCGCACACACCGCTGCAATCAGGTCCTAGCTCGTCCTGGTTCCTTATCTTGTCTTTGCATGAGGGCTGCACAGGAGGAGCAGGGCTCTCCTCAATTCCGAATGAGAATGATGAAGTAGCTACTTTTCCTTCGCCGTAATTAGCAAACACTTTAAGGTTATAATCTCCTGGCTTTATCTTTGGAGGAAGGTCAAAGGCTATGTACTGGCTCGCAGAGGTGCTGATGGCAAGGCTTCGCTCCTGGTTAAGGATAAGGTTGTCGCTCTTGTCAAGAATCCTGTAAACCAGGCCTATATCAAACTTTTCCTCTGAGCCCATGTTGATTATTTCAAGGCTGAAGCCCATCTTTTCTCCTGGCGCGTAGACGAGCTTGTCAGGAGTTGCCCTGACATCGAGCAAGGGTTGTTTGGGCTTGAACAATCCAGGCAGGAAGACTGCTCCAAGCACCACGATAGCAAGGAATGCTATGACCAGAAATATTTTTGGGAGGGCTGTTTTCTCATGGCTAACACCAGTTGGGCCAGCAGAAAGGCTCGGACCTTGCCTAGCCACGCTCTCAATCACTCCGTCAACAAGAGCAGGACTGTAGCCTTGCCTGATAAGGGTGCTCTTAATAACCTCTGGCTTGTAGCCCTTGGCTAGTTGCTCCTCGGCGTATTTAAGAAGCTGGTCAACCATTATTAAATTGCACCTCTAATGGCAAAAACACAATTCTCAACTGAACACAGGCATTAATTCTGCTTTGTACTTTGTTGAATAATCTGCGATATTGTTCATCTCCTCTAAGTGCTCGATGCATCCTCCTAGAGGATTGCTTTGCTGAAGATTAGGCAGCTTTAGCACTCTGAACTCTATGCCTTGGCTTGCGTCAAGCTGCTCTGCTGTTATCCTGAGCAACCCTGTTGTTTCTGACTTAATCTCTACTCCGCCCCAAGGCGCTGGAGTCATGTTAAAATTAACATTAGGATAGTACTCGTAGTTAAGGCAGATTAGGACATCCAGTTTGCACACTCTTGAGCAGTTGCCAGTTATGAATATTCCATTATAGTCAATGAACGTGGCTGTTACTTCATAATCCCCAGGAACTAGTTGTATGCTCTGCTTGTCCACTCCATCTTTTCCGAATATTACGGTGTTTGATATTGGATTGGTGCCGGCTCCGAATCCTGTTTGAAGAATGGATAATATGACTTGCTCATTATCGCTGTTAATGTCCTGCAACACACTCAGGCTGTCTGCTCCCTCAATCCATTCCCAATCATCATTCCTTGTGTAAACTTTTTGGATATCATATTTCTTAACACTCGCCTCAACCTCTCTTATCCTGTCTATTGACTGGGTTGTTAAGGCTATGTCTCTGCCTTCCTCTGGATCCATCATTATGTTCTTTGAGCCATAGCCGTCTTTTGATAATGACAAGTAGCCTCCTCTGCATAATGGGAGCTTGCCTTCCCAGTTGCCGTTCTCGCCTGTGCTTCCAACCCAGCATTCATCATAATCTCCGCAGCCATAACTAACGCTTACATCCTTGAGAGGAGCTCCTGTGGTTGTGTCAACAACCTTGGCGCTCACATTTCCTGAGAGCCAGGTGTTCTCGTCGCAGAACAAGCTCTTGGCAGTGCTTATCGGCTCCATAGCAACAGGCTTGCCTTCTTCATCAGCCATGCTTCCTTCTGGGAAGGTGTAAGTAGCATTAATGTATGAGTAATCCCACTCAACTGTTCCCATGCCCAGGTTCCAGGCAAGAGCTGCTTTGTTCTCGATAAGGTTAGACTCAAGGGCGAACAAGAAACTGTATTGGGGCAGCTCAGTGTTAGGCTCGTCTCCTCTGATTTCCACAATCACAGGGTAAGCAACATCATAGTAGAACTTGTAGGTGTTGAATTCGCTCTGGGGAAGGAACTGGCTGCCTTTTTCAACTGCTATGTTTGGCCTGATAAGCTCTCCTTTTGAGGGCTGGATTTTCATCTTCAGGGCTTGAGGAACATAGAAGAATGTTATGGCTGTATCCGGAAGAGTGTCATTAAAGATTTCCATGCTCAGGCTGTTGTAGAATCCGTCCTCAACCTCGTTTCCTGTAGGAGTTATCGGCTCATAGCCTTTTGTTCCAATAACTTGGAGCACTGGAACATAACTCTGGAGAAGGCTATTCATGTCATTCCTTGCTTTTGAATTACTCCAGGTCATGACATAAGGAGTGTTAGTGTACTCGATAACTGGCGGCAACAGGTTAGGGTCTAAGCCTGAATGATAGCTGACAAGGCTGTTAGTGAAGCTTTCAAGGTATTGCGTTAATAATTCTGCAGTCATCATGCTAACAGCTAGGTCGTAGTATTTCTTGAAAGGAAACCTTAAGGTGTTCTGATACTTGGTGATCTTGGTCTTGATGTTGGTCTTGGTGACATTAACAGGATAACTGACTTGGAACTCTAACATCTCATCCCTTATTAAGGAGTTGGTTATTATGCCTGTGTTATCAGCCATTACATCAAAGCCTTGCTCTTCAAGGCTTTCAAATCCTCCAACGCATTTAGGAAGCTCCCTGCTAACATATACGTTCATCTGGTACTGCATGCTCTCAATTGTCGGAGCAAGAGAGCCTAAGCCGTAATTAAGATAATTAGAATCTCCAGGAACGTGCAGGTAGTAAGGAACTGCGCCGTCAGCATCGCCTGTTAATGATACAAGCTCATAACGAGTAGGCCTTGCAGCGCTGAACCTAAGCAATACTGGCGTGAGCTCATAATCAAACGGGTCAATGTAGCCGCCATGAGCACCCATCTTCTTAACAGCCTCCACTCCGATTTTATGGACGCAACCCTCAACATAATCGCGGACAGGCTTGAACTCCTCAGGAATAGCCTCTACTAGGAACTCGTCCTTGACAACAGGCTTTTTAATGAACAAGAAATAAATTAGCAAGAATATTATGAGAAGCACCAAGCCTATTATTATGAAAAGAGTAATCTGAGCTTTCCTTCCACCTCTTTTTTCCATTTTCTCAACACCCGAAATGCTTTTTTATTTCTTACTTCATGCTGTTAACAATGCTGATAACATAATTCCTTTGCCAGCCCATGAAGAGCAAAGCAAAGATGATGGCTAATAATGCGAAGAGCAGCTTAATATTTATGAACACGCCAAGGATTAGCATCAGTATGACCCCTAGGATTACTCCGGATATTATGAAGAACACAAACCAATGAAGCCTTACTGCTATCCTGAAGAAAGCAGAGAAGTTCTGCCTAATATTCTTGCTGTCATCAAAAACAGCTCTCAGAGCAGAGTCTGAGTAAAAGAATAGCAAAGCCTCAATCAGCATGATGATAGCTGCGATTGGAGTGATGAATATGTTAACAGTAATTAACAATATGATAATCCACGCCAGGAACCATAACAAGTTGACAAGGAAAAGCTTTCGTATGAATGATTTGCCAGGCTTCCTAGCCCTAGCCAAAGCCCAAGCCCGTCCGTAAAAAGCAGAGATGAAAAAAATTGACAAAAAGAAAGCAACTATTAATGTTACCAGGAAAATCCACAGAATCTTGTTAAGCACAGGAGCAATCGCTACCACTGCCTGACTAAAAGCCTCTGAGTCACCAGCCTGCTGCAAAGCCATGATGTTCAAAAGCTCAGGCAAAACAGGAGCGCTCACCCTATTAATAAGGGAGAATGACAAACCAAAAACAAGGAAGAGCGCGATTAAAGTTAATAAGTCAAAGAAAGCAGCCTGCAAGAACCTAGGCCTGGCGATGTTAATGAAGCTACTAATAAAAGCATTCCACTGGCTAGCCCAGTAACCAGCAGGCTTAACCCCAAGCATTATTCCCTCTTTTTTCTTCACTCTCTTAACAGCCATTATTACTCACTCATACTTTTTCTCAACAACGCTAACAACCATTTCATTAACAACACTGCTACCATAATCCCTGTACTCCAACACTACCTTGTCATAATCCTTGTCAAGATAACGAGCATCATAGCCAGCATCTCCTACGAGCTTGGTAACGCTCTTCCAATCCTCGTCCTTATCACCCTTCTTGCCAGCAAAATACTCATTTTCCTGTCCTTCCTTCTTCAAATAAACCCTGTAAAGAGCATCATTATTAAAAGGCATGATGTACCATGAAACCTCATATAATCTTGAGTTATTAAAGCCTAAGTCCTTGGTAGCAGAGACTGTGATTGTGGTGGTGTAAATATTCGTTTGGTCAATAGAATAGTCATCTACCGTGTTCCTCAAATTCCTCACAGTAGTGCTCAAATCAATAAGGCAGACTTCTCGTTCCCAGTTAGCCAATCCAAAGAAGGTGCCATTATACCAGCCATAAACATCAGCGCTGGCAGATTGGTCTACTTCCTCGCTGCCATAATAAGAAAAGGCAAAAGGAGAAAGCATAACCCAGAAGTTATTAAGAATGCCCCACTCTCTGCTTTGATTTCCGCCCCACTGCTCAGTGAACCACTTAGGCTTATAATCATCAACCTTTGCGCCAAGCACAAAGAACGAGCTAAGAAGAACAAGGAATAAGATGCATAATCCTAAAAATAATTTCTTACTCATTGATACTTCACCCCTGAACAAAAGTCTGGGCTAGTCTTGGGCAAGTCTGCAGGCGCTTTCCCTGATGAAAGACTGAACTTGTTTTTAGCAAAAGCCAATATTTCCCTTAAGCTAAGCAAGCTGCCAGTAATGCCACAAGCAACGCTTCTCCAGCCAGTAACGCGAAGTACAGCATCATTAATTTGTCCCCCTTCACCATGATAATGAGCACAACCAGGCCAAAAATACAAATAAGCGACTATTAGTCCTGTGCCTAACAAGTTATTTGAAAGAACCCTGCCAATAGCATCCAATACCTTGACCTTACCCTCAATCTTGTACCTCGCACTCTCAACATACATGCACATGTCAAGGTTGTAATCAAACTCGCAAGCCTCCAAAGGCCCGCCAATCTTAGCCATTGCATCAAGACAGCCAAGGCGCTTGCACAACAACTGTCTTTCCTTCTTATCATTGAACATGATAGCAGGAGCGCAGAACTTATCATAATGCTTGCTCTTGTAAGGATTGAAAATCCAGCTGCCCTCCTCGCCCAGGAAAGCATCCACAGCATCATTAACACGGGAAGTGAAACCCAAAGTCTTTGCTAAATTCGGATCAGTCTTAAGGAGACTGGCTTCACCAGTGATGGAGTTTGAGGCGATGACTTGGCCAGATCGCAAATCCACTCCAGATTGAATGCGCCTTTGAGCCGGAGTCATGCCACTACTCGTAGACAATAAGTTATACCATCCTTTAAGTCCATCATATAATTCTTTAATCGGTTCGATAATGGGGTTGAAAGCTTGATTTAATTGATTTAAACCTTGAATTGTTGGTTGCGACGGCGGTTGCGTTGCTGAGCCCGTCTGTGCAGGTGGTTGTGTTCCTGCTGTTGGTGTTGCAGGTTGAAGTTGTGTTTGTTCTGTTGGTATTGATTGTGGTTGAGTAGGTTTGCGTGTTCCATCAGCATTAAATTCAATTATTCCTACACCACCAGGTAGCGTTACAGTTTTTGATCCATCAGGGTATTCTATTACCTTTGTGCCGTCAGGGTATGTTGTTTCCCAAATAATGTTTCCTTCTGCGTCAACACCAACAATGCTTGATTCTCCCTCGCCCTTGATTTTATCTAAGCTTTCTTTAATTTGTTCCTCCATTGCTTTGTCCACTAGCTTATTTATCGCAGCTTGTTCCTGTAGTTTCTGTACATCGTGTCGCAGGACAAAGTATGATGCATAGCTCATGCCTATATCAACGTAGGTGTTGTAGTCGTAGAACTTGCAGGTGTAGATTGCGCAGGTCATCTTGATAACAAGTCCGGGAATATTGCCTGGGATTGGAATCACTGTGCATGCTGGCGGAGGGCCAGGGGAGCATGCTGGGAACGGAGGCATCGGCACCCATCCTTGAGGCCATATTTTGCTGTCAACAAATGCCTGAAAGCTTCCTAGGAATCCCTGGACTGCTGTCCACGCGCCGTCTCCACCAATTGGGATGAACGTGAGTACTCCGTAAATTACTGCTTTAACTGCTTGGAGTAATGAATTAATTTTTCCCAGTCCTTCAGCCAGGTTGCACATTGTTCCTAATATCTTGTAGACTTTCTGGTATTTTGCTATCTGCCCGTCTAGTCTTATTATTTCTTTTTTTATCTCGATTATCTTCTTCTCGTAAGTTTCATTCACGCTTCCGATTGGCTGGTTGTAAACTTCCAAGTCTGCGCTTATAATTTCTGTTTCTCTTTGAGTGTATATCCTGTTGGCTTGTTTTATGGAAAACTCCTGGGTGCAGTTAACTTCTATCTTGTTGTCATCGTCCCAGAGCTCTCCGCAGCTGGTAGCGTATTTCAAGGGCACTATGAGGGTTGGTTTCAGGCTTATATCATCTATCATGTAGGCTGCTCCTGATAAGCAGGGTGTGCCTGTGCAGCTTACAAGGGTTCTTGAGAGTATCTCGACGTTCTCTTGTTTCAGGACCATCTCTAAGCCTATGGGCGCTTTTATTGTTATCTTGCTCGCTGTCTTTCTGTCAATGCTTGGCAGGGTTCCTCTTGTCTTTATTTTTTCTATCAGCTCTGGCACTTCATCAACTAAGACGCATATGCTTACTGGCACGCTCTCAACCAATTGGTTGCCTGCAAAGTCTTCAACTATAACTTGGAGGTTGGTGTTTATCTCCTGCTCAAGAATATTATTCACTGTGAGCGCGCACTGCCAGTTAGTGCTTGTTCCTATTTTTGTGCAAGCAGCTATTGTCTCGTTGTTAGTGCTTATCTGGCTGGTGCGGGCTTTCATCATTACTGTCGGGCTTTGGGCTTCGCTCACATTAAGCATTATTTTGAGGCTTTCCTTGCTTGTAGGGCATTCAGGGGTTGCGTTGAGTACTCCTACTTTTTGCGGAGGAGAGGAGTCTACCACAATGTTAAGGGTTGATTCTGTGGTTATGCGGTTTCCAAGGTCATCGTAGCCTTCCAGGTTTATCTTGCTGTCAGAAACCTTGGCTTGTGCTTTGCAAGTCCAGGTGGAATTGTAATAACAGGTTGCTTGCTCTCCTTCAATCTTTATTTCGCTGTTGTTGTAGCTGCTGCTAGTGGAGATCAAGGCTGTTAGCTCGTTTTCTCCTGATTTCAGGTAGCAAGTGTCCTGGTAGCATCTGGATTGGTCAGGCCCTAGCCTTGTGACTGTGCCTGGATTATTGATTACTGTGAAGCTTATCGTCAGGTTCTGGCTTGCAGTGTTTCCCATCTCATCAGTTGCTGTTACCATGAATTTCGGGCTTGCAGTTGATGGGCTTATCTTTATGCCTGTGAACAGGCATTCATGAGTCTGGTTCCAGCCTGGCCTTGTGCAGCTCGCAGTAGCGTTGGTTTGGGCTGTGCTGTTAGTCTTGTCAAGCCCTGAGAAGTCTCCGATAACTCCTCCTGAAGCAGCAATGGCTTCGTCCTCTACTATAATCAGTATGTCGCCCGTTATTGTTCTGGTGCTGTTGGTTGAAATCTTTTTTATCTCCTCATCTGTGCCTGGCTTGTAAGCTTTTGCTCCTGGGATAATCTTTGGAGGCATGGTGTCTATGAACACTCCTCCTCCTGTCTGGTTGGCTGTGAAGCCTACATAGTCATAAGCCTTGATGCTGGTGTTAACCTTGCCTACATAGTTAGGTATTGTGCCTGTTAGCCCATCACTAATGCTGCAGATTCCTGCAGTGTAGTTGGTGCTATTAACCACTTTGTTGTTGATTAAGAGCTCTACTTTCCTGAAGCCTGAGCACTTGCTAGGATCATAATCATTGCCTTCGTCTTTCAGGGCATAGGAGGCTTTTGCCATGTTGCCAAGACTTATCATGGATAATGATATTATGATTGGTGGTTTGCTGTCAACATAAGCTTCAACATTCTGAGTAAGTCCAGAAGCAGATTCATTCACAGTTGCTGTCAGCTTTCCAGTAACATTCTTCACTTGCTTAGTGTATGAACAGCTCATAGGCGTGCCTGAGCCGCAGCTCATCTGAGCATAAGTAAAATTAGTGAAGTTAAGGAAGTCTCCGGCTACAGAGCAGGGCATGACAGACTCTGTTCTTATAACCACGTTATCTGTTGGTCTTATAACCCCCGGAGCCTGGTCCTGCCCGTACATCTCTGCCTTGTAGATAGTTGCAAAAACAAGAGCGCTAGAAAAGGTTAAGGATATGATAAGATAAATCATTACTATGGCTAATAGTTTAGTAACCCTCACCTTGCCATTAACCTTTATAATTAATATATATAAATCTTACGTTTAACAAGAGATAATAAAAGAATTACCTTATTCTTCCTTCAACTTCTTTCTCAACAATCACTTCCTCTGCTCCTGCCCTGATTATTTTGCCGTCAGAATAAGCTTTTCCTTGCTTTGCAACTAAATTAATAATCTTGAACTGCTCAAGATTAATAATATCCTCGTTAGGAGTTGCTCCTTCAACCAATACCTGAGTTCCTGACCTTTTCTTCTTCACGCTCACCAAGCCAAGAGTGCTGTCATCGCTTCCGCAGGCAAGGAGCATGCCGTTGGATTTCTGCCCGCGAATATAGGCTGGCTCAAGGTTAGTAACGACAATAATCTTTTTTCCTGTCAATTCCTCGTTGGAGTAATGCCCTTTTATTCCTGCAACTATCTGTCTTTCTTCCTTGCCAATCTTTAATTTCAGGATTATGAGCTTGTCAGCGCTCGGATGATTAACTACCTCTTTTATCTTTGCAACTTTCAGGTTGAGGAGGTCGAAGCCTTTTCTTGCGCCTGCGGCAGCTGAAGTTTCTTTTTCTCCTTTGCTCGCTTCTTCTTCTTTTAATTCTCCCTTTTCTCTTTTTTCTTTTTTCAGAAAACTTAGGTTTTCTGGAACAGCAAGTTTTTCACTTGCTAGTTTCTCTTCTTTCTTTCCTGCTCCACTGAACCTTTCTTTCAGCTTCTTCTTCTCCTCATCAACAAGCTTGGCAAACAACGCCTCTGCCTGCCCTATCCTGTGAGTTTTTTCAATGCTAAGCACTCCAAGGTTGTCCCATTTAAGAGGTTCAACACTGAGCTGCTTGAAAATCTTTTCACTAGTAAACGGCAGGTAGGGTTCGCAAAGAATGGCTATGTCCTTCACAAGATTAGCCAATATATATAGGGCGTTTCCTGCTCTTTTCTTGTCAGCACTAACATTCTTCCAAGGCTCTGCTGCCTGGAAGAACTTGTTGCCCTCTGAGCAGAGCACAAGTATTTCTTTGAGAGCCTCTTTTAGCTTTACCTTGTCAAGCAAGCCTGTTATCTTGTTCTCCTGGTCCCTGATAAGAGCAACAAACTTTTTCTCCTCATCACCCAGTTCAGGCTCTGGAACAACTGAATCATAATACTTGTTCAGGAAGACTACGGTCCTGTTAACAAGGTTGCCGAAAGTGCCTATGAGCTCATGGTTTAATTTATCCTGGAAATCATCCCAGCTGAACACAGTGTCTGCTTTTTCAGGGCGATTAATCAGCAAATAATACCTGAACACATCAGCAGGGATTCCTAGCTTGGCAGCATCGTCTCCGAACACTCCGACATTCCTGCTCTTGCTGAACTTGCCGTCCTCATAATTAAGGTATTCTGTGGTGTTGATATGGTAAAGCATAGTGTACTTGTCCCTTGTGCCGAGCAGGGTTGCAGGGAAGATTATTGTGTGAAAAGGCACGTTGTCCTTGCCCATGAACTGGTAAAGATTAATATTCTCAGGATTCTTCCACCAATCCTTCCAGTCATTAAACTTGTTAGCAGTAATGCTGATATAGCCAATAGGAGCATCAAACCACACATAGAACACCATGTCCTCATAGCCTTTCAAAGGAATAGGAATGCCCCATTTGAGCTGCCTAGAGATGCACCTCTTCTTCAATCCTTCCTTGAGCCAGGCGTCAGTGTAAGAAATGGTGTTCTCGCTCCAGAAGCCTTCCTTCTTCCTTGCGCCAATCCACTCCTCAAGCTCTGGCTGCAATTTCTCCAAGTCAAGAAACAAGTGCTTGGTGTTCTTCTTAGTAGGAGTGCCTCCGCAAACCTTGCACTTAGGGTTCTTGAGCTCAACAGCATTCAACAAGTTGCTGCACTTGTCGCATTGGTCACCTCTTGCTTCTTCAAAGCCGCAAACAGGGCAGGTTCCTTCCACAAACCTGTCAGCAAGGCTCTTCTTGCACGTCTCGCAATAAAGCTCCTCCAAGAAATCCTCAACAATAAATCCGTTCTGGTGCAGCTTAAGGAATATCTCCTGAGTAATCTTTTTATGAGTCTCAGTGCTGGTCCTGCCGAAAACATCAAAGCTTATCCTGAACCAATCATAAATCTCCTTGTGAATCTTATAATACTTGTCGCAAACCTGCTGAGGAGTCAATCCTTCTTCCAAAGCCTTAGCCTCTGTGGTTGTTCCGTGCTCATCAGCCCCGCAAATATAACGAGCATTCCATCCTCTGCTTCGAGAATACCTTGCGAACACGTCCGCTGAGAGCACGCAGCCGATAATGTTGCCCAGGTGAGGCACATTATTCACATAAGGCAGCGCGCTCGTTATAAGGATTTTCTTCATAGCAGGAGAATAAAAACAGGAGGTTATTTAAATGTTTTGGAGAAATTATCCTTCCAGAACAGAACTAACTATCCTCTTAACATTCTCGGTTATATTGTAATTGTTCAATTCTTCCTTGCTTATCCATTTGTAATCATCATGCTCTGAGAGCTTAACATCAAATGACTCTTCAACTCTGATCAGGAAGTTGAACTGCCTTACTCTTAATCTGCTCTTCACCAAGTAATCAAAGCTCCAAATATACTCAACTATCTTCTTCACCTTTAAGCCGGTCTCCTCCAACACTTCTCTCCGGAGAGCATCATCAAGAGCTTCTCCTTTATCCACTTTGCCGCTTGGAAGCTCGTAAATGCCTGGCATGAACTCTCCTACAGGCCTCCTGAGAAATAATATTTTTCCCTCTTTTAGTATTACTCCGCCAACTGAGAATCCTTGAATGCCTTGCTTCCCAGCGGTTTCAGCCAACTCCTTAAAAAAATGCTTATGCATGCTGATCCTTCAAACATATCATATATCTAAGGTAATAGACATCTTTCATCTCCTCAACAGGCCGCGCTGCTTCGGTCTCATAATCCTCTTTCTGGAAATTCTCAATCGCAGGCACCATAGCTTGTTTCTTCTTCTCAAAGAAATAAAGCCTTCCAAGCTTGTCCTTGTAAACCTGGTAGTCGTTGCGTATGAATCCTGGGCGGAAAACCAGGCCGTACCTCTTTATATCCTCCTCCTCAATCGGCGTATCATTAAGTATCTCTTCAAGCTTCTTATCAGGCACGTCCTCAATCTTCTTTGCTGGGAGCCTTAACAATTTGGTCCTCGCCTAATCCTCCTCTTCACCTGCCTCTTTTTTCTTACCTTTCATCTTCTTGGTGATGCCTATCTTCTTGTGGCAGCCTGTGCACTCAAAAACATAAGCAGGCACTCCGTCAAAGCTCTTCCTCTCGTATTGCGTGGCTGCTTCTCCGCTAAAGCCGCAATAAGGACAGGTATATATTATCTCAATGTTCAGGCTTTCCTCGTACTCCTGCTTAGGCTTAGAATAGCCGCAGCCAGGGCACTCATAAGTGTCAGCCCTTATCTTAGGCTTCTTAGTCTTAGGGTCTAATGGCTTGCCCATCTTTGCCTTGCCGCACTTAGGGCAGCTCTTCCTGTAAACCCAGGCAATAGCCTTTCCGTTAGGCACCCACACTCTTCTGGTGAAATAAATGCATTCATCCATGCTATCAGGCATCTTCAAAGCCATGATTATCACCCTCAGATTATTTTATTCGCTTAACCTCAAAAAATATTTTTATATTTTTTGGACCAAAAGACGTTAACGTCTTTTGATTTCGAAGCTAACAGCATTATCCAAAACCCTGATCTCCCTAGGGCACAAGGTGTGCTCCAAGCCTTCTTTCAAGCCAAGGTTTATTAATCTTTCTTTTTCAGAATCATTATCAAACCTGACAATAACATTAATGCCGCTCTTATCCTTATGAACAATCTTATTTGCAAACTCACTCGCTTCTAATTCTTTAATGAGTTTGTCCCTGATGCTCTTAAGCTCAGAAAGCCTTTTATTCAATCCCTGTAGTCTTCCTAAAAGGCCGATAAAATCAATATCGTATTCCTGGTTGTTCTTTTCCAGGAAATCAAAATGCTCTTTGTTGTCAGTTGCAATGAATCCTCCGTGGCCATCGATATTCACAGGCTTGTCAATTGCAAAACTCGCCAGGACAACATCGCCAGCCTTGGCTTCAGCTGCGCCTATGCTTCCGCTAGCATCATTAATAATGAATATGCCCTGCTCCTTGCAAACCTTCTCCACCAGCTTCATCTCCTGAAGAGCAGCATAGCCAGCCATGGAGCTAATCAGCAACACAAAGCCAGGATACTTTCTTAAATTATCAGGATTAACCAGGCCGTAATCAGTCTTCAACTCAATAACCCTCATCTTCTCTTTGTCACAGAACTGCTTGTAAGTAAGCCATCCTCCCTGGTCCTGAACCAACACCTTGTCATAGCCCAGGCTCTTGGCAAGCTTAAGAGCTAACTTGATAGCAGCATTGCCTCTCTTGACGAAAAGAACATTCTCCTTGCTGCTAAGCTTCCTCAATATGTTAGCGCATTGCTCCTGCATAACAGTCAGGGATATGCCTAATTTTAAAAAACTATTTAAAACAATCATTAATAATCAAATGAAGATGCCTCTGTGGCTCAGTGGTAGAGCACTTCCTTGGTAAGGAAGAGGTCGCGAGTTCAATTCTCGCCAGAGGCTTAAGTTTTATCGATTTATCGAAATGTTTATTAAACCGAGAATCATTTTTTAAAATATGTTCAAGACATACAAAGAATTAATGGATTCTGCATCTCTTAAGGGCATTTTAAGACTTCATGAGGATAAAAGAATCGCGCCGTTAAAGGCAGTGAATTTTTTTTATAAAGGAAGAAAAATTGAATTGCCAATGATTAACACTGTTATTATTCCTGGGAAATCAGCTAACAATTTTATAGGCACTAATCATTTAGATTTCTTAATCGAGTGGGGCTTATCATTTTCCGTGAAATATAAGACAAAAAAAAGCATATATAATCGGAAGTTAGCCGAGATAGAGGGTGAAAAGTTTTATGCTTACGCATTACACCACGGTTATGATTTTGGGCATCACAGAGAACCTACGGTCACGGGCTTATTTATTCATGCAAAAACTCTGGAAGCATCTCCTGAAACATTAATTGAATGTTATTCTCAGTTCTATGCTGATTTAAAAAAACTGGAGTGCCGAAAAGCTTTCTATACCGGACCGGGTGTAAACCCTAACCCGGAATTATGTTTAGAGCAGAAGGTTAGGAGCTTAAGTGACCCTGAATTATACTCTTGGGGATAAAAATAAGCTAGGACAAGCAGATGGCAGGCTGTGGCGATTTGGTGACAAACAAGTAAGGGCTTTAAACTTGGAAATTCCGCTTCGGTGGCACAATTTTTAGGGCTTTAATCGGGACTAACAAAAACCTGACAGGGGCTTATTATGAAATAAAAAGTCGAATGGCGATTCAAAAACGCCAATTTTTGCTTATCGCCAGAGGCTTCACACTTTTTCAGTGAGGTGGAATGAATGGCTAGGGATGAGAAAAAGGATGATCGCAAGAACGCTGGCGCATTGTTCATACCAGCAGGAATATTCTTAGGCACGGGCTATGGTTTTTTCCTGGATAATATTCCTGGAGGGTTGTTCATTGGCCTGGGCTTTGGCTTTGTGGCTTTTGCCATAACAACCATTCTGATGAATGCTTGTTGCAGGAAGAAATAGCGAGGAAAACAGAAAACATTTATATAATTCTGATTAATAAGTGTTTTCTCTTATGAGCAGAGTAGTTGTTCTGAAAACCAGAGAAGCGCAGATAGAAAAGAATGTTAATCAAATCTTCAGACTAGCAGGAGGCATCGGCAGGTTTATAAAAAAAGGCGAGAAGGTTCTGGTTAAGCCTAATTTTCTTAACTCCAAGCCTTCCTCCACTGGCTCTACGACTAATCTGAAACTCTTGGAAGCAGTTGTCAAGGCTGTCCTGAAGCAAGGAGCAACTCCAATAATCGGGGAATCAACTCCTGTTTCTTTTGACGCTGAGAAAGTCTTCAAGAGATTAAGAGCGGATAGGATTGCAAAGAAGTACAAGCTCAGGCTTGTGGACATGAACAAGCACAAGTTCAGGAAGGTTAAGCTAAAAAATTCCTTGGCCCTCAAAGAAATCCTTGTCTCAAGCCTTGTTTTTGAATGCAACAAGCTCATCAATATTCCTGTATTGAAGACTCACACGCAAACCACCATAACCCTTGGCATGAAGAACCTCATGGGCTGCCTGCCTGGCAATGAAAAGTCCAAGCTCCACCTCGCAGGGATAAGCCAGGGAGTAGTGGACCTCTGCACTGTTATCAAACCAACCTTCACGATTATTGACGGAATTATCGGCATGGAAGGAGCAGGGCCCAGCAATGGCAAGCCCAAGAGGATGAATCTCTTGATTGGCTCTGATGACTTATTAGCCTCTGAGATTGTCGGAGCAAGGATTATGGGCTTCAACCCTCGCAACATCAGGCATATAGAGATGGCAGAGGCCAGGGGGATAGGCGAGCACGATGAGAAGAAGATAGAAATAATAGGCGCGAGCATTGGCAAGGTGAGGAAGAAGTTCTCTTTCCCGATGATTAACATATCAATATTATTCGGCAGGCTCTACGCAGGCCACCTACCCATAATCCTCTCCAAGCTGGGCATTGATGTGAACAAAGTCGCCCAGAAAGTGTATGATTACCTCGTGCCTTACCCTGAATTTCTTGATAACTGCCAGAGGTGCGAGAGGTGCATTATCAACTGCCCTGGAAGAGCGCTTGAGATTGAGGGAAAACCAAAGCCTGCCCTTGACAAGAAGAAGTGCATCAAGTGCTATGTTTGCGACGAGGTTTGCATGTACAATAGCGTGAAGGTAAACAGGAGGAATAGTTAGCACGGTGACTTAGTCCGGGGAATTCACTTATTTTTTGCGCTTCTGGCTGCGAAGACGTTTAGGCTTAGGCTTAACTTTTCTCCCAGTTTTTCTCTTGACTCTTCTCCTGATTTTTCTCTTAGGTTTTCTCCTAGGTTTTCTCCTGGCCTCATGCTTAACAATTTCTTTCTTGGCGTTCTCAAAATCCTGCTTTATCCTGTCCAAGTCCTTGGTTAGCTTGTCATGCTCTTCTCGCAGCTTATTATGGAATTGAGTCTTAATCCACAAAGGCACACCCAGTGCTATCAGGAGCGCGTAGAGCGCAAAGCGCCAGAACATAGGGTTAGGAACCTTGAGCCAATTCAAGGAAAAGATTATCCCGAACGCTATAACTACGAATAATACCAGGCTGATAATGCTCTTAGATAGTTCGTTCTTCGCAAGCTTCAACAGCTTCGCATTAAGATTTTTAACCACTCACCTCACCATGAAGAGAAGATGATGGCTTTGTTTTTAAATTTTTTGAAAAAAAGCCGAGTTATTGAAAAATTATTTAAACAACCGCTACCAGTTATTCCTTTATGCACAGGAAAATTGTTGGCTTGAAGAAGATTAGCTTCATAATATTCGTCCTCATCCTATCCATGATTGGCATAAGCGTGATGAACCAGGAAGTCTCCTTGGAAGTAGGGATTATTGGCTCCATCATCACCTTTATCTACGGCTTCTTCCTGAGTTCCATGTTCAAGTTCGTGGAGGACAAGTACATAAAGTTCAGTTCAAATATTGGAATGTTGAGCTCTAACATACAATCATTATACAACCTGGTCCTGCTTGCAAACGATAACAAGCTAAGGCTTAAGGTAAGGGGAGCTCTGGTTAAGTTCATAGAATCCATCAAGGCTCTCAAGCCTGACAAGTACGGCCAAAGTCAAGACGTGGTGAACGAGCTCTTCCAAATATTCAAGAATTTCAAGATTAGAACCAAGAACGATACTAATATCCATTCCAGGATTCTGCACTGCATCATGCTCATAAGCTCTGACAGAGAAGAGATAGAGGTGTTTGGTCACAGGTATCTTACTGGAGAGCTCAAGCTGCTCTTCCTATCATTCCCAGTCATATTGTCAATGATAATACTCGCAGTAACCATGTACAACCCTTACGTTCTCATAGTCGGCATAGTCCTCATCCTTGTGATTATCTTAACCTCATACCTGCTATTGGACATGGACAACCTGAGCTATGGCGAGTACAAGATGAACAAGGAAAACCTTAACTCTCTCTTAGAGTTCATCCAGAAGCATTAAAAAAAAATAAGAGGTTAGTGAAATGCCTGAGAAAAAACAGCCTGATACAAAGCCTAACAACAGAATAGGCGTGACGAGCATGGTGCTTGGCATTTGCAGCATTGTGTTTTGCTGGATTCCGCTCCTTCCCGTGATAACAGGCATCATAGGAACAGTTCTTGCAATAAAGCAGAAAAGGATATTCCCAAATGACATCGCGACCGGAGGGCTGGTGACAAGCATCATAGGCTTAGTGCTTTCAGTGCTGATGCTGATTTTCTGGGTATTCTGGGCGCTCATAATGGCGACAGTGATTTCTGGCAGTTACCAGATTTAGTACTCTGACTAACACGCGCCCGCACGATTCTTAGCAAGAGGCTTTGCAACTATTGCCTCACCATCAAAAAAATGGTATTGCAATTTATTGTTGCGTTCAGAAAACTTTATAAAAACAGTCATTAATAAGCTCGGTTTATGGAGATTAGCAATGAAAAAATCTACTTAGAACTCCTCAAGCTAAAGAAATTACTGCACCAGAGCCTTGACCTGCAGAGAGAGATAGCCGGCATAGAGGAAGAGATAAAGCTCTTCGCAGGAAGGCAGATGGAAGAGGAGCAGAGGCTTGCGAATGCCATTAAGAGAAAAAAATTCTCCACCATCTTTGACTGGAAAAGAGCAGTCTGGGACCACTGCCCTTCCAAGAAGGAGAACGTGAGCGCGAGCACCATATCATTCTACTGCGAAACACTCAAAGGACCCTGCAGGTTCGAGACCTGCCCCAAGAATGTTGCTGAAGATGAATAAGTTTCTCCTGCTTAAAGAAAAACACTTATAAACAAGGTTTATTTCTACTGGTACTGATGCGGGAGTGCCAGAGAGGTTGCTCCTCATTCAGAGCAGCTCTGGACTCTGGAAAATGGGCAGGACTTAAGTCCTCGCAGGAAGAAATCCTGTGGCTTAGACAAGAGCTAGCTCTTGGCAGGACAAGACGCTAGTCTTGGAGTAGTGCCTACGAGGGTTCAAATCCCTTCTCCCGCATTTGCGAAGCAAATGTGGACTCAAAAACAAGCAAGCAAAGCTTGCTGTTCCAGCAAATCTTAGATTTGCTGAAATCCTTTAGGGATTTTTGTTGCCCACAGTTTTTATTTCCATCATATTTAAATAATACCTCTAATTTTGTCTAGCTATGAAAAAGCCTAAGATTGTTGAGATAAGGAATCCTAAGGAGAGCACTATCAAGGTGCAGACCAAGAGCGTTCTCATAAGCAGGAATGAGCACGAGCACCCAGACGAGTTCAAGACAGCAGTACTTAGGCTTTACGAGGTTAATAATCCTCACAAGCAGAAAGATGTCTTTCCGACCAGAGTTTACATCTTCACCAACATAGAGAAGGTCAGGATTAGGAGGATGAATGTCTCTTATTACCTTGAAGGCAACGACATTGTTGTTAATGACCTTGAAGAGCTTTACATCACCAGGGACGGAACCAAGCTTGTGCTCAAAGGCTACCAGCTAGAGGTTGAGAAGAGAACTCCTGAGAATCCATAGGTAAAGGCTTGGCTTCTTATTCTTGTTTCCCTAGTTTTTTTCTCTCCAGCATCTTAAAGCTCTCTGCTTCGTACTTGGCAAGCAAGCGCTTCATCTCTGCACTGTACTTCTCCCTATGCTTAGGAATGTTATCCTTGTCCTTGTTAATGCTTTGCAAGAACTCCTGCTCCAGCCTTTCCTTTTCCAGGGCAAACCATTCCTCGATTTCTTCCTCGCTCTTAAAACCCATGAGTTTACTGTCTTTTTTCACTATATTTAAATATTACTAAGCCAAAGCTTTTTGCATGGACTACAAACAAGCAATACTCGTGCGCCAGGACTTGAAGCTGCCCAAGGGAAAAATGGCGTCTCAGGTTGCTCACGCCAGCATCGAGGCAATGTCAAAAGCAGGTAAAAAGCTAGTCGCTGTTTGGAGAAGCGAAGGCATGGGCAAGGTTGTTCTGAAAGTTGCTGACGAGAAAGAGCTAAGAATGTTTGTTGATAAAGCCAGAGAACTTGATATTGCCACGAGCATAATCACTGACGCAGGCCACACCGTGGTTGAGCCAGGCACAGTAACGTGCGCAGGCATAGGGCCTGATGCTTCTGAGAAGATTGATTCTGTTGTTGGAAGGCTGAAGCTGGTATGATTTATTAAACAGCAAACTTTAAAAACAATCTTCGCTCTCGTATATTGCGATGGATACAGAAACCAGGATTATTAATGAGAGAAAGGAGAAGCTTGAGGAGTTAAGAAAGCAAGGCTTTAATCCTTATGCTTACAGGTTTGAGAAGACTGCCGTGGCTGCTGAGATTAAGCAGGTCTATGAGCAGCTGAAGCCTGAGCAAAAGGATTCTGTGCGTAATGCTGTAAGAGTTGCTGGCAGGCTTATGACTGTGAGATTAATGGGCAAGGCTAGCTTTGCTCATCTACAAGATGATTCTGGCCAGATTCAGCTGTATTTTAGGCAGGACGAGCTGGGCAAGGAGGCTTATGAGCTTTTCAGGAAGCTTGACGTAGGAGATATTATTGGCGCAGAAGGCAGTGTTTTCAGGACCAGGCTTGGAGAGCTTACTGTTAATGTGAAAAAGTTCGAGCTCCTGACCAAGTCAATCCGCCCTTTGCCTGAGAAGTTTCATGGATTGAAAGACACAGAGCTTAGGTACAGGCAGAGATATGTTGACCTGATTATTAATCCTGATGTCAAGAAGATATTCATTATGCGTGCAAAAATTGTGCAGGCTATCCGCGAGTTCCTGATGAGCCAGGGATTTGTTGAAGTTGAGACCCCCACTCTTCAGCCAGTTTACGGAGGGGCTAGTGCCAAGCCTTTTGTCACTCATCATAACGCTCTGGACATGCCTTTGTACATGAGAATATCAGACGAGCTTTATCTTAAGAAGCTTATTGTTGGCGGCTTTGAGAAGGTGTTTGAATTCTGCAAGGACTTCCGCAACGAGGGCATTGATACCAAGCATAATCCTGAGTTCACTCAGATGGAGACCATGGCTGCTTATGATGATTATAATGACAGCATGAAGCGCACAGAGCAGATGCTCGAGTTTGTTGCCAGGAAAGCATTAGGCACTGTTGAGTTTGATTTTGACGGGAAAAAGATTAGCATGAAAGCTCCTTTCAAGCGAATAAGGATGATTGACGCTGTTAAGGAAGCTACTGGTGTTGACTTCAACAATATAAGTCTGGAAGAGGCTAGGACGGTTGCCAGGAAATTCAGGGTAGAAATAACCGAGGATATGAGCATTGGCTTCATACTTGCTGAGTTGTGTTCAGAGCTCGTTGAGCATAAGATTGTCCAGCCAACCTTCATACTTGATTATCCAAGAGATGTCAGCCCGCTGGCAAAGCCAGTCAAGGATAATCCTGATTTCACAGAGAGGTTTGAGCTGGTAATCTCAGGCATGGAGATTGGCAACATGTACTCAGAGCTTAATGACCCTGAGGAGCTGAGAAAAAACTGGGCTTTGCAAGAGGAGAGGCTTAGCAAGGGCGATGAGCAAGCCCAGAGGGCTGACGAGGACTTCATAAGGGCGATGGAGTACGGAATGCCTCCCACCAGCGGCATAGGCATTGGCATTGACAGGCTGGTGATGATTTTAACCAATAATCCTTCAATCAGGGAAGTTATCTTATTCCCTACCATGAGGCCGGGAACAAAATGAGCACTGAAGAAAGCGCTGGTTCAGAAGAATATAGTGCAAAAGATATTGCAGAAAAAACTATAGTGGGCTTAACAGAGGAAGTTATTATCAGGGGAGACTCTGAAAAGAAGGAGCTTATTGCAAGGATTGATACTGGCGCTACTAAGAGCAGCATAGACTTAACCCTTGCTTCTGAGCTCAAGCTTGGCCCTGTGATTGATTCCAGGCTCATAAAGAGCGCTCATGGAACAAAGCTAAGACCAGTGGTGAAGGCTTCAGTGAAGATTCAAAACAGGAACATCAAGGCCAAGTTCACACTGGCAGACAGGAGTCATCTGCGCTACCCTGTGCTTATAGGGCAGAACATTCTCAAGATGGGATTCCTGGTTGACCCAATAAGAAGAGTAGATAAGCCAATAATAGGTAAAACTTTGGTGAAGCAGAAAAAATGAACCTCCTCGCCCTAAAGGGCGAGGTATCCTTTAATCAAAGGAAGTGACTTTCCTTTGTGTGTAAAAATTCCATCCGTTGTTGGATGCGGCAATGTAATGCTGAATGGTTTCAGCAGTCAC